>Ga0079998_113480_pt2 | contig 106935 bp, 111 predicted proteins | sample PerSpoBPS_BMetaG_FD_69201 | JGI IMG/M metagenome (GOLD analysis project Ga0079998, IMG submission 69201) | Thermal spring microbial communities from Yellowstone National Park, Wyoming, USA - Perpetual Spouter B (PS_B) MetaG (SPADES assembly)... | ecosystem: Environmental > Aquatic > Thermal...
ACAATTCAAGCTCATAAGAATTTATAAAAATGATGTTATTGTTTTCAAGAATTTGTTTAATTTTTGGTGTTATTAAATACCCTATCATTATTCTAAATTGCTTACCCTCAAAATTATTACATTTCTCTAAAAATCCAATAATAGCTTTATTAGTTATTCTTGTTTTAGCTTCTCCAATTATTATAAATTCCTCATCATTTTTCCTTGCTCTGCCATATATATTAACCTCAATATATTTTCCATTTATTTCTATAAAATCTCTTCTTAAAGGCTCTGTTATTTCAAAACCATATCTTTCTTTTAGTAGTTTTGGTAATGTTCTTATTGCTCTATCTTCAAGCAAATATCCAAAATTGTCAGTTAAAACTCCAACTTGCTTTCTCGTTTGCTCATTCCTCTTTTCAGCTTTTTCAAACGCTAAAATAAGTTTATCAAGTCTTTCATTTGTCTTTTCAATTGCTTGCCATATTCTTTTAAATTGCTCTTCGTTGGATTTTCTATCTTCCTCAATAGCCTGCCATATTCTTTTGAATTGCTCTTCGTTGGATTTTCTCATTTCTTCAATCGCTTGCCAAATTCTTTGATTTTCTTTTTCTTGTCTTTCAAAACCTTCTTTTATTGCTTGCCAAATTTTTTCATTCTCTTTTTCCTGTCTTTCAAAGCCTTCCTTCATATCTTTTCTTAATTCTTCAATAGCTTGCCAAATTCTTTGGTTTTCTTTTTCTTGTCTTTCAAACCCTTCCTTAATAGCTTGCCATATTTTTTCATTCTCTTGTGCTTGTTTTTCAAATCCTTCCTTCATAGTATTTTCCAATTTTTCAATAGACTGCCAAATTCTTTCTATATTTTGCCATATTTTTTCATTCTCTTGTGCTTGTTTTTCAAATCCTTCCTTCATAGTATTTTCCAATTTTTCAATAGACTGCCAAATTCTTTCTATATTTTGCCATATTTTTTCATTCTCTTGTGCTTGTTTTTCAAATCCTTCCTTCATAGTATTTTCCAATTTTTCAATAGACTGCCAAATTCTTTCTATATTTTGCCATATTTTTTCATTCTCTTGTGCTTGTTTTTCAAATCCTTCCTTCATAGTATTTTCCAATTTTTCAATAGACTGCCAAATTCTTTCTATATTTTGCCATATTTTTTCATTCTCTTGTGCCTGTCTTTCAAATCTTTCATTAAAAGTTTTTTCCATTTTTTCAATAGCATTAGTTAATCTATTAATGGCTTGCCAAACTTTTCTAAATTGCTCTTGATTAAACTTCCTATCTTCTTCAATCACCTTTGTTAAATTATTAACAGCATTCGTTAGTCTGTCAATTGCCTGCCATATTTCTTTATTATCCTTACCTAATTTCATTTCTTCTATTAAAGCATTAAATGCTTCTTTTATTACTTCTCTATATTCACTTGGCAATTGCTCTAAAATTTTACTTAATTTTTCAGGCATAGTTTGATAATTTTAAAGTTTAATCATCTGTGCTTTAAAATTTACACGCCATGCTTGAAGAGATTATAAAAAAATTAAACAATTTTATTTTAGAATATAAAGAAAATATAGATATGCCAGTTATTGTTGTAGATAGCAAGCATATATTGGATGTAATTAAAACCCTTTATGAAGAATTTAATTTTAAAATGCTCGTTGATTTAACTGCTGTTGATTGGCTAAATAAAAGAGATAGACGATTTGAAGTTGTTTATCATTTGAGAAATTTAGATGAAAATAAAAGAATTAGAGTAAAAATTCAGATAGATGAAAATGAGGAAGTAGATAGCATTACTTCAATTTATAAGGGTGCTAATTGGCTTGAAAGGGAAGTTTATGATATGTTTGGAATAAAATTTAAAAATCATCCAAATTTAGAAAGAATTCTATTATGGGATGAATTCCCAGGACATCCTTTAAGAAAAGATTTCTTTATTAGAACAGATGTTCCACTTCCTGAAAACGAATGAAAATAGCAATTTTATCAGATATTCACGGAAATTTTGAAGCTCTTGAAAGTGTTTTAATTGAAATTTCAAGAAGAAAAATAGATAAAATTATTTGTCTTGGCGATTTAATAGATTATGGACCAAATCCTAATGAAGTTGTTGAAATTACAAAAAGAGAATGTGATATTATTGTAATGGGAAATCATGATTATGCTGTTATTGATGAAAGTATAATTAAAAACTTTTCACCCGTAGCAAGAAGCTCAATGATTTGGACATTAAATGTTTTAGAAGAAGAAAATAAAATTTTCATATCTTCATTAAAACTTGAAGAAAACTTTAAAGATATTTATATTGTTCATGCCTGTCCTAAATATCCTCTTGACTGGACTTATATCTTAAATGTTAATGATGCCAAAATTTATTTTCAATATGTTGATAACTTTATAACGTTAATTGGTCATACACATATTCCCGCTATTTATAAAAAGAAATTTTCATATGTTGAGCATATTATTCCTAATCCATTTGAAAAATATCATTTAGATGAAAATTATCAATACATGCTAAATCCAGGAAGTGTAGGACAGCCAAGAGATGGAGATTACAGAGCAAGCTTTGCTATACTTGATTTAGAAAATTTAACATTTGAAATTATTAAAGTAGATTACGATATTAGGAAAACTAAAAGGAAAATTTTAGAAAGTGATCTACCTCAGATATTAGCTTATAGATTAGAAAGCGGATTTTAAGTAATGAAAAGAATTTTTATGTTAATATATCTATTGGCTTGTAAGGAAGAGATAAAGCTTAAAATTGAAGATTTAAATAAGTTTTACATTTATTCTCCTGATAGCTTGGTTTTCAATTTTTTTATTAGTAATTTTGATACATTCTCTTATAAATTCGTAAAATTGGAAAATTTAAACAATTTAAATGAAATCAACAACCTCATTTTAATTTTGAAAAAATCTGATAAAAACTTTCTAAAATTTTACAGGTTTATAAATAATGATATTGGATTTACCCAAAATGTAAATAAAAGAGGAGATTTTATACTTGGTATATTCGGAGAAAATGAAGAGGACCTAAAATTTAATATATACAAAAACACTACCTTCATAGATAGTATCTTAAAATTTAGAGCTTATGAAAATGCATATAAAAGAGCAGTTTATTTTGGGATTGATGATGAAAAGAAAAGAATAATTGAGAATAAATATGGCATTTCAATAAATGTTCCAGTTGGATGGAATTTTGCTAATGATACAATAAAGGAAATTTTACAAATGACAAAGTTAAATCCAAGAAGAACATTTCTTTTATTTTTGTCAAATGATATTTTAAATTTGGATTTCAATTCAATTTTAAATTTAAGAAAAAAATTCCATAAGGATGATAGTTTGTTTGAAATAAGAATTTCTGATAAGAATTTTAATAGAAGTTGCATTAATGGTAAATTTAAGGATGGATTTTTTAAAAGCTGTGTAGGAAAATACGAAAACAAATTTTATTTTTATGATATTAAAGTTTTTGATACAATTAATGGATTTCAATATATTCTTGAAATTGATGGATTTTTAGCAAGAAGTAAGGAATTAAAGTGATTGGCAAAACTATTGAAAGGGTTTTTTTGTTGCTTTAAAATTTTCAAACTTTGCCCTCTCCTTCTTGCTTAATAAAAAAATTTAAAAAGGAGGTAGAAAGATGAAAAGGTTAATTATAACTTTGTTTATTTTGGGTATGAGTGGATGTGTGACGCCTGTAAGCTATCACATACCTCAAACTACACCACAAGGCAGAGTTAGTGGAGGTGCTGCACTTACTTATTGGGGTTCTACGGGTGGCGTTTCTCCTTTTCCACTTCTTGCCCCATTTATTAGATTTGGTTTAAGTGAAAATTTGGATTTTGGGATTGGTTTTGAAGGTCTTCCAATTGGTGGTCTTACAACCATAGATATAAAATATCAGTTTCTTAAGGGAGACTTTAATGGCTCACTTAGGGTAGGAGTTGGCGGACAACTTGCGGGATTTGTGCCTTTTGCTTCCTTGAGCTTCGGAACAAAAGTATTCTATGGTGGATTTGGCGCCCAATATTGGAGTATTGACGCAGGAGACCTCTTAAAGATGAGCACCTTTTCTCCCCAGGCTTTTCTTGGCTTTATGTTAGGAAGTGGAGATTTGAAGTTCGTGCCTGAATTAAATGTAATGATGCCTATTGGAAGTGTAACAATACTTGGTGAAACTGTTACAAGTGAAGCAATAATCTATAAACTTGGAATTGGACTTGCTTACATACCAAGTAAGTAGTAATTAAGGAAAGGGGGGAGGGGGCATTTAAAACTTCATAGGTATAAATATCAATCTCTTTTTTACAGGTCTTGAAAGGGCTTTTAATGTATCCGTAGGTAAGGCATTTGAAATTTCAACAACATTTCCATCTTTTAATATCACTCTTATATTACTATCTCCACTAATGCTATATGGCTCATAAGCAGTATCAACAGCTAACTTTTCAATTAAGTAGTACTTCGGTTCAAATCCATTATTTATTAAAAAACTTTTTATATTTTCAATTTGAGAAATTGATAATTCCTCTTCATAAACTTTAAAAATTTCACGATTTAAAAGTCTTCTTGAAAGGTCAGAAAGCACTTTATCCTTTGAATTTAACCATATTTTAAAAAGATAAAACATATCTCCATCTTCCAAACTTAAAAATGCATTTAATCCTTCATCATCACTTAAACCTTTTCTTATGACAATCTCTAAATTCCTTATAAGCTCAATTTTTATATTATTTTCTATTAAATCTCTTAATCTATTAAATATAGATGAGAGCATAGCTTGAAGTGATAAATTTGTCTTATGAAAATACACTGACCAATACATTAAATATCTTGCTACTAAATATCCTTCAACTGCATGCTTACCTTTCTCCTCTATTGCTAATTTATAATCATTTGTAACAGTTAAAGTTTGAAGAATTCTCCAAATATCAATTATTCCATAATGAACACCGCAATAAAATGCATCCCTTCTTATATAATCTAATCTATCCATATCTAACTGACTACTAATTAGCTCATTTACGAATTTCTTTTCAAACTCATTATTTAAAATTTTTATAGAAATGTCAGCAATTTCATTTCCTATAACATTCCTAAAAATTCTATCTATTATCATTTTTGTAATATCCTCATGTTTTATATTTAAAATCGTCCATTCAAGTGCATGTGAAAAAGGACCATGACCAACATCATGAACTAATGCACAAAATTTCAAAGCTAATTTTATTTCATTATCAAATTTTATTCCTTTTCTCTCCATTATTTCTATTGCTCTTGTTATTAAATGCATAACACCAAGTGAATGAGAAAATCTCGTATGAGTAGCTCCTGGATAAATATAACTTACAAGTCCAAGTTGAGAAATTCTTCTAAGTCTTTGGAATGCATAATGCTCAACAACCTTAAGTAAATTATCATCAACAATTATAAAATCATCATATAAAGGGTCTCTAATAAATTTCATTTTCTTAAATTCAAAATTGTTTTTTCATCAACAGTTATATAAACACCATTTCCAAGATATAAAACAGGCTTTTTCTTACTTAAATCCAAAACAGGCATTTGAAATAAATTATAAGTTGAATTTTCATCATAATGAATAACAACAATTTCACCTACAAATAATGTATGGTCTCCATAAGTTTTATAATCAAATAATGAGCATTCTAAAACAGCATAAGCATCAAGAGGTATTGGAACATCAAGTTTTGAACCTTTAATTAAATTAACATTTCTTGATTTATCAGTATCTCTATAACTATGTGTTCCAAAAAATTCAACATCTTTTGACTTTTCAAATGGATAAAAACATATAGAAAATGCCTTTTTATTTAAAATTAAATCATGCGTTGCTCTCTTGGGAGAAATTGAAACACCATATAAAGGAGGTTCAAAAGATAAAGCAGTATTCCAAACGCAAGACATAAAGTTCGCTCTCAGGTTATTATCAAAAACTCCAACAACAACGACAAGCGTCGGATAAATTATATAACCTCTACGAAAATCAAATTTATATAATGTTTTTAGCATAAAGCCTTCTTAATATAATATCAATATCATCTGGTTTTATAGCAATAGCATTTTTTTCTTTTATTAAGCTTATATTTCCAAGGGGTGGATTTTCAAAAATTTTTGGGTCAATTACAAATAAGGGTATTCCCATTTTTATACATTTTTTAGCAGAATCATATGTGCCACTAAATTTTAATTTACCGTTCCTTCTTTCTTTTTCTGCTCCTGATTCTATTACAATAACAGCATCAGATAAAGCACAAATAAGCTCATTTCTTATAAAAGCATTCTGAGCACTCCAAGAAATTTGAGGATTAAATTGAGAAATTATAAGAACTTTATCTTTTTCAAGAAATTCTTTGATTTTATCCTCTGAAAATTTTAATATACCTTCACTTAAAACTATTGTAGTTATTCCATTATTTAAAAGTGCTTCAAAATGAGCTATTTTATCTATCCCCTTGGCATATCCTGAAACTACATTTATACCTCTTTTTGAAACTTCATAAGCTATTTTCTTAGCAATTTCAATTCCTCTATTAGATGCATTTCTTGAGCCAATTATAGCTACACTTTTAGATTTCAAAAGATTTAAATTCCCTTTACAAAACAATATAGGTGGATACTTTATGAACTTAAAAAGCCTTTGAGGATATAATTCATGCTCATAAGAAACAATTTGAATATTTTCTTCCTTTAATTTTTGATAATCCTTTTCATTCAAGAAATCCAAATCAAGTATATCTTCTATATTAAAACCTTTACTTTTAGCCTTTTTATATAATGAAAAAATATCTTTATAACTAAAATCAAAAAGCCATAGCAAATTATACCAAAATAATTCCTTTGTGGTTGTCATTTTTTATAAGTTGTCTTTGTCAAAACTAAGACATAAACCTCTTTAATATTTCCCTTATTATATAAAGTTCTTGTTATTTCCGTAAGTGTTTGACCTGAACGATATATATCATCAAAAACAAGTATTGATTTATCCTTATAACGATCATCTCTAACATCAAAAGCATCTTTAAGATATTCTTCTCTTTCTGTTGGATCATCTATATTTTTCAAAGGGGTTGTGTCTTTTGTCTTTATTAAGTAATCATTATCTATCTTACCTATGTTTATTTCAGTGTATTGATATAATTTTTTAGCAATTTCCTGAACAGGGTCTATGCATTTTTCTTTCATAGATGGTGGAACAGGTATAATGGCATCTATTTTATTTATATCTATCTCTCCTTCTTTATGCAACTCAACCAAAACTCTATAACACTCCTTCGCAAGGTAATCTATTATTTCATCAGCAATATCTTTAAGCTTCTTCCCATAATAAGGAGAATTAGCTATTTTATATTTCAATATGTACAAAAATTCTGCTATATAGCTTCTTGTAGAGATTGGTAGAGGAAGCACTATCTCTTCTCCTTCAACTACTTCCCTCTCCACTCCAACAAAGATCTTCGTATGTTCACAAATAGCCCCTCCTTTTGTCCAATTTCCACTTAGAGGTATCATAAAGACCTCAAAATTTTAAAGCTTTAAAATTTACTTTATGCTTATCCTTCTTGTAAATTATTCATCAAGCCCACCTGATGGGTATGCGGGAGACCCCCCAAATAATTTATACTGCACAGCCTGTCATTCCGGTGCTCCTTTAAATCCAGGAAATGGTAGTGTGTATATTTCAAATCTTCCAGCATATTATATTCCTTCTGATTCATTTGATTTAAATATAGTAGTAAAGGGTATAGGAAACAAGCGATTTGGATTTGAAATGATAATAAAGGACAATTCAAATAATGCCTTAGGAACTTTCACACCCCTTAATTCAAATACAACTGTAAGTCCTTCTGGTTATGTAAAGCATTTAAATGCTCCATTTTCCAACGATAGTTTTGTTTTTAGGGTAAGATGGAAAACACCAAGTTATAACTCAACTGCTTATATATATCTTGTGGGAAATGTGGCAAATGGGAATGGACTTAGTTCAGGTGATTCCATATATTCCAACGTTTATGTTCTAAATCCCTTACCAGTTAATGAATCTCAAAAGATAAGAATTACAAAGCTAAAAAGTGGATTTTCCATAGATGTAAATGCTCCTACATTTTTGATAATTGAATTCTATAATATCTATGGCTCTAAAAGTTTATTATTTAAAGGGGTCATTAAGGAGAAAACAACTTTTAATGTAAAGCAAAGAGGCATCGTTTTAATTAAATCAAATAACAACACTTATAAGTTAAAATTTTTTATGCTTTAAAATTTTCATTAACCCTAAAAGGGAAAAAGTTTAAGGAGGAAAGAAGATGAAAGGTAAAGTCAAGTGGTTCAGTTCCAAGAAGGGCTATGGGTTCATAGATTGTGAAGATGGAAGAAGTATATTTGTCCACTATACAGATATTCAATCGGATGGCTATAAAACACTAAATGAAGGTGATGAAGTAACATTTGATGTTCAAGAAACTGAAAAAGGTCCTAAGGCTATAAATGTTGTAACAACAAAAAGGAGTCAAAAGAAATCAAGAAGCAGAAGGGGGTAATTTCCCCCCTTTTTAAATAATTAATGAAGGCAATTTCTTATCCTTTTCAGATAAAATAGGATTTTCAATAGGCCAAGGTATATTTAAAATTTTATCATTATATATAATACCACTTTCATAATTCGGGTCATAATACTCATCAACAAGATAAATTAAATGTGTATCTTCAAGAGCTAAAAAACCATGCGCATAACCTTTTGGTATAAATAATGCTTTATTTTCATCAAGCTCAATCATTATATATTTTAAATTTTTCAAATCTACTACAACATCTAAAATTTTTCCACTAATTACTTTAATAAGTTTTGATTGCTCTTTTGGAGGCTTTTGAAAGTGTAATCCTCTAATAACATTTTTTCTAGAAAATGAATGATTTACTTGGACAAAATGAACATTTAAGAATTTCTCCCTCATTATTTCTATAAAATAGCCCCTATCATCAGAATTCTTTTCTAATTCAAATAATAAAACACCTTTTAATTCAAGTTCCTTAAATTTCATCTAATGTTTAATAATTTCATAACTTCTCTAACAACATCATAATCTTTATCATTAGCAACAACAAGTCCATCCCAAGAATAAACTTCCTTCAAAATTTTTAATGCTTCCTCGTCGTTGTTAAGTTCTAAAAAAACTTTTTTAATTTTTTCTTTTAATTGACTATCTAAATTGGCTCTTATAACGATACCATCATTAGGTATGCTATCAGTATAAGCAATTACTTCAAGTTTATCCTTAATATCTTTATACTCTTTAATTAATCTATTTTCTGCTCCTTCAAATGTAGTAGCCAAATCTGCTTCCTTATTATAAACAGCTAATATAGCATTATCATGAGAACCTGTTTGAATTCTATCTTTGAAAAATTTATCAGGATTTATTCCATTTTTAATCATATATGCTTTCGGGAAAATATAACCACTTGTAGAAGCAGCATCAGGATAAGCCCAAATTTTACCTTTGAGGTCATTTATACTTTTAGCAGTTCCTTTCCTTACTACAAATTGAGAGCGATAAAAAGCATGTCCATTTCTTATTGCTTTTAATATAATTTCTGACTTATATTTTTCATTTGCCAAAACATAGCCAAATGGTGGCAAAAATGCTATATCCACTTTATTACTTCCAAGTGCTTCAACTAAAGCAGTATAATCAGTAGCTAAATATGACTTAACTTTAACCCCCAATTTTTTTGATAAGATGTTTTCAAGGGGTTTTACCGTTGTAGCAATTTTTTCAGTTTCAGCAGATGGTGTAAATCCAACTACTAAAATTTCTTCCTTTTTACAACTTAATAAAAAAATCCCCCCAACAAGGGAGGATAAAATCAATCTTTTCATTTAATTTAACTTTTTAATACCTTTGTAGCTATATCCAGCCTTTTCAATAGCTAACTTTATCTTATTCTCGTCAAAACTATATCCATCTTTTATCTCAATATAAAAAACATCATTCTTCGCATCATAATGGACATCTTTTACTTCATCAAGTGATTTAAGAGCATTTATAACCTCCTCAACACAATGAGAACAAGAAATTCCACCAACACTTATAGGTTTTCCATTATACTGCTTAACATTTATAGCACTAACATTTTTCTCCTTTTCATCAGGACAAGCAAAAGATATACCGAAGAAAATTATAATTGGAATGAAGAGTCTCATGTTTTACCTCCTTCTTTTAATGGACATGTTGATATACCTAAAACTTTATACAAGCCACAAAATCCTGTAATAGCTGTAAATATAAGAACAATGCCAAAAATTAATAAAATTATTTTAAATAACAGGGATTTTAGAAAGAAGAAGGATAAAACAAATATAGCACCCAGAACTGCTCTTATGATCCTATCTATTGCTCCTACATTCTTTGTCATAGCTTTATAACCTCCTTTACTTCATAGCCCTTTCTTTCTATATCTTTTTTTATTTCATCAGTATATTCTTCAATTTCAAATTCAGCCCAACCCTCATCAAGAGAAACCTGAACATTTTTCCCTCCAAAAATTTCTATGGTTTTCTTAACTGTTCTAACACAACCATCACAATTCATACCATTGATGAAAATTTTGTATTTTAGCATAGGTTAAAATTTTAAAGGATGATTTTCTTGCCTTGTCCCACCCGCCCTAAAAATAAGCCTACGGCTTAAAAATGCCCATTTCTATGCCTTGGGGGGCTTCGCCTCCTTCAATAAACCCCCGATAAAATCTATAATTTCCTGAAATTTTCATAAGTTATTGGTAATTAAGAACTTAATACTATTTATTGGACAAAGCATTGCCTTGTCAAATAATTATAATAGGCTTTAAAATTTACATTATGATAAAAGCGCCAAGAGGAAATAAGTTAAATACAAAAAGCTGGCAATTAGAAGCACCTTTAAGAATGCTTATGAATAATCTTGATCCGGAAGTTGCCAAAGACCCTATGAATTTAATTGTTTATGGTGGAACAGGAAAAGCAGTAAGGGATTGGAAAAGTTTTGAAAAAATTGTAGAAAGTTTAAAAAATATGGACTTAGATGAAACACTAATTGTCCAATCAGGAAAACCCGTTGCTATATTTAAAACTCATGAATGGGCTCCAAGGGTTTTAATAGCAAACTCAAACCTTGTTCCAAAATGGGCAAATTGGGATTATTTTAGAGAGCTTGAAGAGAGAGGTTTAATAATGTTTGGACAAATGACAGCAGGTAGTTGGATATATATTGGAACGCAAGGTATTTTACAGGGAACCTATGAAACATTTTATGCTTGTGCTAAAAAGTATTTTAATAGTTCTTTAAAAGGTAAAATTATTTTAACAGCTGGACTTGGAGAAATGGGAGGTGCTCAACCATTAGCAGGCACTTTAAATGATGCGGTAATTATTGTGGTAGAAGTAAATCCGTGGGCAATAGAAAGAAGAATAAAACATGGATATTTAGATACTTATGTAGATAATTTAAAAGAGGCTATAAATCTTGCCCAAAAATACGCCAAAGAAGGAAAACCAATTTCAATAGGTCTTCTTGGAAATATTGTTGATGTTATTGAAGAGATAGATAAAATGGATTTTGTTCCTGACATTATAACTGACCAAACTGCTGCTCATGACCCATTATATGGTTATATTCCAAAAGGTCATAATGTTGAAAGTGCTAATGAATTTAGGAAAAAAGACAAAGAAGGATATTTAAAAGCTGTTGGAGAAAGTGCAGTTATTCATGTTTCAAAACTACTAAATTTAAAGAAAAAAGGAGCAATTGTTTTTGAATATGGAAATAATTTAAGAAGATTAGCCTTTGATAATGGGTTAAAATCGGCATTTGAAATACAAGGTTACGTTCCAGCATTTATTAGAGATTTATTTGCACAAGGTTCTGGTCCATTTCGTTGGGTTGCTTTAAGTGGGGATCCAGAAGATATATATAAGACGGATAAGAAAGTTTTAGAGCTTTTTAAAGATGATGAACATTTAAGAAAATGGATTGAGCTTGCTCAAAAGAAAGTCAAGTTTCAAGGACTTCCCGCAAGGATATGCTGGCTTGGTATGGGTCAAAGGGCTGAATTTGGTCTTGCTATAAATGAAATGGTAAGAAAGGGAGAGCTTTCCGCTCCTATTGTAATTGGAAGAGACCATCATGATACAGGCTCAGTAGCTTCACCTTATAGAGAAACAGAAGCTATGAAGGATGGCTCCGATGCTATTGCGGATTGGCCACTATTAAATGCTTTATTGAATGCTTCAAGTGGTGCTACTTGGGTTGCTATTCATTCAGGTGGAGGTGTAGGAATAGGATATTCAATCCATGCAGGTATGGTAATATGTGCTGATGGAACAAAAGAAACAGAGAAAAAATTAGAAAGGGTCTTAACAAATGACCCAGGAATAGGGGTTGTAAGGCATGCAGATGCTGGATATGAAATAGCATTAGAAACAGCTAAAAAGCATGGAATAAAGATACTAATTTGATAGACAATAAGTTAAAAGATATAAAGAGAATAATAATTGAGGAGCTTGAAAAGGAGAACATAAAAGTTCATAAAATTATCCTTTTTGGAAGTAGAGCAAGAGGTGATTTTAAAGAAGATAGTGATTGGGATGTTTTAATTATTGTGGAAGATGATATTGAAAGAAAGAAGAAATTTCTTCTAATTAGCAATCTAAGAAAGAAATTGGCAAAAAAACTATTAGATGTAGATTTAATAATAAAGAATAAAAGTGAATTGAGCTTTTATGAAAATTTTTATGGAAGTGTTATTTTTGAGGCTTTAAAGGAAGGAATTGAGTTATGAATGAAAAATTAAAATTTTGGCTAATAAAAGCATTTGAAGATTTTATGCTTATATTAAATGAATTCAAATTACCCGAAGATGAAATAGTTACTTCTGCTGTTTGTTTTCATTCTCAACAATTTGTAGAAAAACTAATTAAAGCTTATTTGACCTTCAAAAATATACCTTTTAGCAAAACTCATAATTTAGATTATCTTTTAGAACTTTGTATAAGATCAGACCCTGATTTTTCTTATTTAGATGTGTCAGGTTTATCTAATTATGCTGTGGATATTAGGTATCCTGACAATTTTTATATACCTTCACTTGAAGAAGCGAAGGAATGTTTTCGTATTGCTGAAAAAATTAAGGAATTTGTTTTGATGAAAATTGGAATTAAAGAGGAGGAAATTATTAAGTGGATTAAGGATTTAAAATTTAGAGATGAATGAGAAGCTGAATGAGATAAAGAGGATAATAATTGAGGAACTTGAAAAGGAGAACATAAAAGTTCATAAAATCATTCTTTTTGGAAGTAGAGCAAGAGGCGATTTTAAAGAAGATAGCGATTGGGACATATTAGTTGTAGTTGATAGAAAGTTGAACTTTAAACTTCTTAAATCTCTTATGGGAAAAATAAGTCTAAAATTGGCTTATTTGAATTTATCATGTGATATAATAATAAGGGAATATAGGAAATTTTATAATTTAAGTAAATTTCCTGGAAGTTTGGATTATTATGTAAAAAGTGAGGGTATTGAGATTTGAAAGAGATCTTGAAAAGATGGATTATGTATGCTGATAACGATTTGAAAGTTGCTCAACATGAAATAAAAAATGAAGATTGTGTTGTGAATGCTGTATGTTTTCATGCCCAGCAATGTGTAGAAAAGTATTTAAAAGCTTTTCTTATATTTCATGATAAACCTATCGTTAAAACTCATGATATTGCTTTACTTTTAAAACATTGTATTGAAATAGATCCTGATTTTAAAAAGCTTGAAGAGATGGGTGTTCAGGAATTAACAGTATATTCTGTTCAATCAAGATATCCGGATTTCTTTTATGAAATAACAATAGAAGATGCTAAGGAGGCCATAAGAATTGCTCAAAAAGTTAAGAGGTTTGTAAGGAAGAAGTTAAGAGAGAAAGGATTTAAAATTTAGAGATGAATGAGAAGTTAAAAGATATAAAGAGAATAATAATTGAGGAGCTTGAAAAGGAGAATATAAAAGTTCATAAAATTATACTTTTTGGAAGCAGAGCAAGAGGTGATTTTAAAGAAGATAGTGACTGGGATGTTTGTATAATTGTTGATAATGATTTAAGTTTCTATCATAAGCGATATTTATTAGGAAGGCTATATAAGGCTTTGTCTAAAATAGAAGAAAATGTTGAAATTATATTGAAGACAAGATGGGAATTTGACAATATGAAAGATATTATAGGCTCTATATCATATAACATAAGTAATGAAGGAAAAAATATATGAATGAAAAAGTTATAAAATTGGTAAAGGTTTGGATTAAGAAGGCTGAAAATGACTTAAAGACTGCCTTTGACGAATTAAATACTGAAAATCCTGCAACAGATACAATATGTTTTCATGCACAGCAATGCATAGAAAAATACTTAAAAGCATATCTGATTTTTCATCAAAGAAATTTTCCTAAAACTCATAACATATCAAAAATCATAGAAATATGCAAGGAAATTGATAACGATTTTCAAATAATTTATAGTTATAAAGCTCATGAATTGACAAGCTATGCCATTGAAGTTCGTTATGGTGAGGAGGAGTATTTTCCAAGTGTGGATGAAGCAAGAGAGGCAGTTGAGATAGCAAAAAAGGTAAAAGAATTTGTTTTAAAGAAGTTAAAAGAGAGAGGATTTAATTATGAATGAGAAGCTAAAAGAGATAAAGAGGATAATAATTGAGGAGCTTGAAAAGGAGAACATAAAAGTTCATAAAATCATTCTTTTTGGAAGTAGAGCAAGAGGCGATTTTAAAGAAGATAGCGATTGGGACTTTTATGTAATTATAGATAAAAATTTGGATTTTCATAAGAAGTGGAAAATTATTAAACAAATACAAAGAAAGATATTGGAAATTGATGAAATCTGTGATATTATTATTACATCAGAGAAGAAATTTTTTGAAGATATTGATAATGTGGGGAAAATTTTATATTACGCTGTGAGGGAAGGTATTGAAATATGAATGAGAAGACAGTAATTAATTGGATAAAAAAAGCAAATGAAGATTTAAAAATAGCATTAGATGAACTAAATACGCAAGATCCAGCAAGTAGTGCTATATGTTTTCATGCTCAGCAATGTGTAGAAAAGTACTTAAAAGCTTTCCTAATATATAATGGAAAGCCTATAAGGAAAACCCATAATATTACAGCCATAATAAAAGATTGTACTGATTTAGATAAAAGCTTTGAATATTTGTTTGAATTGGAAGCAGACGAACTTACAAAGTATGCCATTGAAGTTCGTTATGGTGAGGAGGAGTATTTTCCAAGTGTGGATGAAGCAAGAGAGGCAGTTGAGATAGCAAAAAAGGTAAAAGAATTTGTTTTAAAGAAGTTAAAAGAGAAAGGATTTAATTATGAATGAGAAGTTAAAAGAGATAAAGAGGATAATAATTGAGGAGCTTGAAAAGGAGAATATAAAAGTTCATAAAATCATCCTTTTTGGAAGTAGAGCAAGAGGTGATTTTAAAGAAGATAGCGATTGGGATGTTTTAATTGTAGTTGATAGAAAGTTGAATAAGGAAGATAAGGTTATACTTTCTTCACATTTAAGGAAAGTTTTAGTTTATAAAAATTTTATATGTGATATAATTCTTGTATCAAAAAATGAGTTTGAATATAAGAAAATTAATAAGGCTTACATTATATATTACGTTATCAAGGAAGGAATTGAAATATGAACAGAAGAGATATTATTGCTTGGATTAGAAAGGCTGAAAATGACTTTAAGATAGGTATTGATGAAATGAAACACAAAAAGCCTGCAACAGATATGGTTTGCTTTCATATGCAACAATGTATAGAGAAATATCTTAAAGCGTTCTTACTTTTTCACAATAAGGAAATAAAAAGAACTCATATTTCCAAAAACTTTTTGAATGGAAAGTACATTATTTAACTAATTATGCAGTAGAGATAAGGTATCCAGAGGATTTTAGAATTCCAAGCAAATATGAAACCTTTGAAGCCATAAGAATTGCTCAAAAGGTTAAGAGAGAAAGGATTTAAAATTTAGAGATGAATGTCACTCCAATTAAATCCCCGTGCTTTTTTACTCTGAAATTCTAACTCTTTTAATAACGCCCCTTTTTGAACTTTCTATAAATTCTATAAGCATTTTTATATCTTCATTTTGTGGTAATTTTTTAATTTCATTAAGGGCATCTTTAAGGTTCAATTTTGGATCTTTTATAAATTTAAAGGCTTGGGAAATGATTCTTATTCTTTCCTCTGAAAATCCTCTCCTCCTTAAACCTACAAGATTTATTCCAACTAAATAGGCAGGATTACCCTCTACCATAGAAAACGGCAAAACATCTTGATTTATCCTTGACATTCCACTAACTATACTATAAGCACCAATTCTTGTAAATTGATGAACACCAACAAGTCCAGACACATAAGCATAATCACCAATTTCAACATGCCCCGCAAGTTGAACAGAATTAACAATAATTGCTCCATCACCAATTTTACAATTATGAGCAATATGAGCATAAGCCATAATATAATTATTATTTCCAATTATTGTTTTGTTTCCTTCACCTGTTGATTTATGAATACTAACAAATTCCCTAATTATATTATTATCACCAATTTCAACATATGTTTTTTCACCTTTATATTTAAAATCCTGGGGTTCTAAACCAATTACAACATTATGAAATATAACATTATTTTTCCCAATTTTACAAGGACCTTCAATTATAACATTTCTTCCAATTTTAGTATTATCTCCAATTATAACATCTTCTCCAATATAAGAATTATCACCAATTTCTACATTTTTACCAATTTTACTACTTGGATGAATATATATACTCAAACTTTAACTTCTTCCTGCTTTCTACCAAATATAATTCTTCCTGTCTCACTCTGATAAACAGAAACAATTTCAATCTCTATTTCCTTTCCTATATCTCTTTTAGCATGATCTACTACAACCATAGTTCCATCTTCAAGATAACCAAGTCCCTGATCAGGCTCTTTACCTTCTCTTATTATTCTTATTCTTATTCTCTCACCAGGCATAACAGGTGGAGAAAGAGCTTTCGTAATTTTATTTATATTTATTACCTCAACCCCTTGAATTTCTGCTAATTTTTGTAAATTATAGTCAGTGGTTATAATAGGAATCCTTTTTGCTCTTGCTATATTTATAAGCCTATGATCAACCTCTCTGTTTCTTGGGCTATCAGAGATTATCTCAACCTTTATAACTTTGCCTGATAACTGCTTTAATCCTTCTAAAACTTGTAGTCCTCTCCTACCCTTTTCTCTTCTTAAAGGATCCGTAGAATCAGCAATATGTTGAACTTCACCTATGACAAATTTTGGTATAAGTAGCTCTCCTTCCAATATACCTTCTCTTGCTAACTCCAAAATTCTACCATCTATTAACGCACTTGTATCAACAAGTTTGGGTCTTCCAAGAACATCATTAAAATCCCTCTGAAAGAAATTTAAAATTTCACCAAACTTTAAATCTTTTCTATTTTGATATGAAAACGCAAAGAAAATATAAATCATAATTAAATTCATCAAAAGATAGATATAGCTATGGAATACAGAGGGAACAAACTTTGTAATAATAAAAGCTAACATATTTCCTATAATTAAAGAAATAGAAAGTGCAACACCAAAAGAAATAACTGCTTTTAATTTCCTGTGAGCAAGATAATTAGCAAGAAGGTAAGATAGAAAAGGAATAGCAATAGCAGGAATTAAAGAGACTATCCAACCATATCCAAAACTCAAAAAAGCAAAAAATGAGCTTATTCCTATAAGTAAGGTAAAAGTTATATTTATAAGACGCATACATTATCACCTCCTACAACTTGAAAATTTTAAAGCATAAAAAAGTTGCTTTGTCCAATAATTCTGGAAGTATTTATTTTTCTATATTTTCCCCACCCACCCTGAAATCAAGCCTTCGGCTTAAAAATGCCCATTTTTCGGCAGGGGGCTTCGCTCCCTTAAATCCCCCCGTAAAATGAATAATTTCCAAAAATTTCCATAAGTCCTTAATAATCAATAAATTAACACTATTTATTGAACAAAGCATAAAAAAGTTGGATTGTCTAATAATTATGAAATTATTTGTTTTTCTTCATTTTTCCCACCCACCCTTAAACTGAGACTTCGCCTTATAACTTTCGCCCCCTTAAATAACCCCCCGATAAATTCAATAATTCTCTAAAATTTTCATAAGTTATTGGCTTTAAAAAACTCCATTTTTTGACTTAGGAGCATTGCTCCCCTTAAATTCCCCTGTAAAACCTAATAATTTGGACAAGGCATAAAAAAGTTGAAATTAATTTTTCGTCCTCTTAAAATCCCTGCATAAAAACTAATTTTACAGCCTGCTCCATAGAAAAGCTTTTTCCATTTTTAAATAAAATAACTTCATTTTCATTTATAATAATTTTTTCACAATCTTTATATTTTAATTTAAGCTTATAAGCGTTAATTAAATTTTCTGCTTCTTTTGGTAATTTTCCGAATCTATCAGTAATTTCATTTTCAATAATTTCAATTTCATTTAATGTTTTAGCATTTGTAATTTTTTCATAAAAATAAAGTCTAACTTCATCATTTTCAATATATTCTTTTGGTAAATAAGCGGGAATGTTTATTTCAATTTCGTTTTCACTATAAGACATTCCCCTCAATTTATAAATCGCTTTTTCAAGCATATCTAAATATAAATAAAATCCTACATTATAAGCATGTCCTGACTGCTCAAAACCAAACAAGTTTCCAGCCCCTCTAATCTCCAAATCTGCCAGTGCTATATCATATCCACTTCCAAGATAACTATAATTTTCAATAGCTCTTAATCTTTTAATGGCATTTTCATTTAAATTTCTATCTTCTATTAAAAAATAAGCATAGGCTTGCTTTGAGCTTCTTCCTACTCTACCCCTTAATTGGTGTAATTCAGAAAGTCCTAAAATTTCAGCTCTTTGAACAATTATTGTGTTAGCATTTTGAAAATCCAAACCAGCATCTATTATATTTGTAGAAATAAGAACATCAATTTTCTTTTCATAAAAGTCCAAAAATATATTCTCAATTTTTTGTTTATCCATTCTTCCATGAATTACTTCAACTCTTAAATTTTTAAACATATTTTGAATTTTATCTTTAATTTCATAAATTTTATCTATGCGATTATAAACATAAAAAACTTGACCATTTCTTATAATTTCATTTAAAATAGCCTTCTTAACAATTTCATCAGAATAATAACTAACAATTGTTTTTATCTCCTTTCTACCTTTTGGAGGGGTTCTAATAATACTTATGTCAATTAGTCCTTTTAAAGCACTTGCAAGTGTTCTTGGTATAGGTGTTGCTGATAAATATAGAGTATCAACTAAAACATTTAAATTCCTTAATTTTTCTTTATGTAAAACACCGAATTTATGCTCTTCGTCAATTACAAGCAATCCCAAATCCTTAAAAATAATATCCTTACTTAATAATTTGTGCGTCCCTACTACAATATCAATATATCCTTTCCTTAAACCTTCCTTAATTTCCTTAACTTCCTTAGTTGGTGTTAATCTGCTTAACATCTTTATATTTACGCCAAACTGCTCTAATCTCTTTTTAAAATTATTATAATGTTGAAATGCTAAAATTGTTGTTGGAACTAAAATGGCAACTTGCTTATTATTTAGCACTGCTTTAAAACTTGCTCTCAATATAATTTCAGTTTTTCCAAATCCAACATCTCCAACTATCAATCTATCCATAACCTTATCACTTTCCATATCTTTTAATGTTTCATAAATTGCTTTCTTTTGGTCTAATGTTTCTTTATAAGGAAATGTTAATTTTAGTAATTCTTCCTCATCAAATTTCTTAAATTTAAATCCTTTTTGGCTTTTTCTTAAAGAAAGCTTTGAAATTATAATATATGCTTGTTTTTGAGCATATTCAAATGCTTTTTTATATGTTTTTTTCCATTTATTATCTGAAAGACTATTTATTTCAACATTTTCTTTTCCAAGATATTTTTTAATTAAATGTCCATTATAAATTGGAACATACAAAATTCCATCTTTATATTGAATTTTAAAAAACTCTAAAATACCTCTAATTTCAGTTCCAATAAACTTACCAATTCCATAATCTTTATGAACAACTAAATCTCCAATCTGTAAGCTCCTATAAATTTTATAACTTCTTAAATTTCCAAAAAATCCCAAAGAAATAAAAATAATTTTTTTTCTCTCATCAATAAACCCTTCCCTAAATTCACCTTTTATAATTTTAACATTCTTAAACATCTTCTTAAATGCTTCTGCTCTTTCTTTATCAATAGTAGCAAAAATAACTTTATAACCATTTTTAATAAACTCATTTATGTTAATTTTTTCAAATTCATTTGAAAATTCAATAATTCTTATTTTTTTAATTGGTTTTAAGGTTTCTTCAATAATTAAATAGTTTTTCAAGTTATTCATACCTTTCAAGAGGACCCTAAAACTTTCAATTTTTTTAAAACTTTTTTGATTAACAATATCAAAAATTCTAATGTCTTGTAATTCATTATCATTAAATTCAAGTCTTATTGGAAACGAAAAATTTTCAAAATAAACATCCAAAATACTGCCCCTTCTTGAAAATTCTTTTGGATTTTCTACAAAATCAACCCTTTTATATTCATTTTCAATTAGTAAATTTAACAAACATTCCATATCAATGTTTTTATTTTTTTCAAATTCAAAAAAACCAAAATTTTCAATATCTTTAATGTCCTTTACAAATTTTAAATTTTTTATCAACTTTAATTCTTCAATTTCATCTCCAAGATAAAATATAGCATCAAATTTCTTTGAAAATTTCCTTAAAATATAAAATTTATAACTATTTGGTAGAAGTTTGGATATGGTTATTTTCAACTTTTGATACTATTTAAAATTTTAAAGCAAATTTGGACTTTAAAATTTTTATATGCGTGAAATTCTTGCCATTTTTAAAGGTCTTTATATAACATTAAAGCATAACTTGAAAAATATATTCAAAAATCCATTTACTATCCAATATCCTGATATTAAAAGAAGACTTCCTGAAAGGGCAAGATGGGCTTTAAGACTTCAAAGACATGAAGATGGGACTGAAAGGTGTATTGTTTGTCAATTATGTGCTGCTATTTGTCCATCAGAAGCTATTTATATTGAAGGTGATGAAAACCCAATAGATAATCCTATTGGAAAAGGGCAAAGATATGCAGCGGTTTGGATGTGGGATTCAGGAAGATGTTTATATTGTGGTTTTTGTGTAGAAGCATGTCCTGATGAAGTTATAATTATGAGTGATGTTTATGAAATGGCAAGTCCAAGCAGAAGTTCTATGATATGGGATAAAAACAAATTATTTGTTCCAATTGGAGTAAAACCAAAGCAAGCATGGATGGGATTTTATAGAAATATAAATCAATTGGACGGAAAACCTGTTTCATTACCAAAACAAATTCATCAAAAGGAAGAAGAAGTATATGCCAAAGAGAAAAAGGAAAGAAAACGATTTTATGAAAATAAAAAATTTATGTTTTTAGAAGATGAGAATTTTATTAATCCAAAATAATCCAACAAAAAATAAATTTGAAAATTTTGAAAAATTTAAAAACATATTAGAAAATATAAATTTTGAAATAGATTTTGTTGTCCTTCCTGAACTATGGACTACGGGATATAACTTAGAGCCTTATGATATTCAAAGTGAATATGAGAATTCAGAAATCATTTTAGGCATTTCAAAGCTATCAAAGGAAAAAGAAACCTATATCTTAGCAGGCTCATTATTTTATAAAGAAAATGGAAATTATTACAACCGCTCATTTTTATTCAATAAAAAAGGTGAAATAATTGGTCATTATTCAAAAATGAAACTTTTTAAACCTTTAAATGAGCATATAATTTTTAAATCTGGTGATAAAATTGGGATATTTGAAACTGAATTTGGTAAAATTGGTGTTATGATATGTTATGATTTGAGATTTCCAGAGATTGCTAGAAAAATTACATTTGAAGGTGCTAAAATAATTTTCGTTCCATCCGAGTGGCCCATAAGTAGAATTGAGCATTTTAAAACACTAATTAGGGCGAGAGCAATTGAAAATCAATTGTTTGTAATAGGTATAAATAGATATGGAGATATATTTGGTGGTAATAGCTTAGTAGTTTCTCCAAGAGGCGAAATTATAATTGATATGGGCATTGGTGAAAAATTTGCTATTGTTGATATTGATTTAAATGAAGTTGATATTTACAGAAAGGAATTTCCCGTTACAAATGATTAAATTTATTCCTATTAGTTTTTTAATTCTTTCAATTTTTTTAACTTACATAGGAAGAAAGTTTTTAACTATTGAAGTTTCAAGCTTTCTTGGTATTTTAATAATCACTTTTGCTCTAACTATTATTTTTTTAGGACTTTCAACCTTGATATTAAATAGAACAACTATCATTCCTGGTGATAAACCAAAGAAACTTGTAAAGGAAGGCATTTTTAGATTTATAAGAAATCCAATTTATTTTGGAGATTTATTGCTCGTTATAGGTTTTTCTTTATTATTTAAAACTTTGATTGGATTTTTCATTTCCATTTTATTCTTTTTCATTCTTGATAGAATTGTTATTCCTATTGAAGAGAAAATTTTAGAAGAGATTTTTAAAGAAGAATATATTAATTATAAGAAAAATGTTAAAAGATGGGGTATTTTTTAAAGGTAGATTAAGCCCCCTACCAAGGTTTAGTAAATTTTGATGATAGGAAATGATGCCTTAAAATTTTAATATGATAACTTTATTACTTTTAGCTCAAATAACAAGAGAAGAGTTTATGGATTTCAGGAGGCAGACAGAAATTCAGCTCGCTAGAATAGATGAAAGATTTAATAAAATAGAAACAGAAATCCAAGCCTTAAATCAAAGAATAAATGATTTAGACAAAAGAATAGATGACTTAGACAAAAAACTAAACAAGAGAATGGATGATTTAATAACTTATCTTTGGATATTTATGGGATTTATAACGATTTTAATAGGATTCATAATTGGATTTGGTTTATGGGACAGGAGGACATATTTAAAGCCTGTTGAAGAGAAAAAAGCAGATAAGGAATTAGTAATAAAACTTGAGCAAAAAATTGAGAATTTAGAAGATGAGAACAAGAAATTAAAAAATCAAAATCAAGCTTTAATTTTCATTCTTGAAAAATTCATTAGTGGAGCAAGTAAAGAAGAAATTAAATCTGAAATTGAGATAATGAAAAAAATGTCTTAAAATTGCTTTGTCCAATAAGTAGTGTTAAGTGATTGATAATCAATAACTTATGAAAATTTTAGGAAATTATTTATTTTACGGTGGAATTTAAGGGGGCAAAGCCCCCGCCGAAAAATGGGCATTTATAAGCCGAAGGCTTATTTATAGGGTGGGCGGGAAAAATAAATAGTTTCATAATTATTGGACAAGGAAAGAGAAAAAATTTATCCTTTAAAATTTATAACCTATGAAAATTACTTATCTTGGTCACGCATCAGTTAAGGTTGAAGTTTCAAATAAAACAATATATATAGACCCTTTCCTTTCTGGAAATCCAAAAGCTCCAATAACTGCTGATCAAATAACGAGTGCTGATATTATAATCATTACTCATGACCATGGAGACCATCTTGGAGATGCTTTCGCAATTGCTAAAAGAACAAATGCCTGGATTGTTTCACAATATGAAATTACGGTTTTAGCAAATGAAAATGGTATTCAGAAAGTTGAGCCTATAAATATAGGAGGTCCTATAAGTGTTGAAGGAATAAAAATTGCTTTAACACCTGCTTGGCATACTTCTCAAACAGGAGGTCCAACAGGTGTTATTATTCAAGCCCTTGGCAAAACTTTATACCATGCAGGAGATACAGGGTTATTTTCAGATATGAAACTAATTGGAGAATTATATAAACCTGATATTGCTCTTTTACCAATAGGCGGAAGATTTACGATGGATATTTACCAAGCAGCAAAAGCGGTTGAATTTATAAGACCAAAATATGTTATTCCAATACACTATAATACCTTTGATTTAATTAAAGCAGACCCACAAGAATTTAAAAAACTTGTTGGAAACTTATCACAAGTTATTATTTTAGAACCAGGAGAAACATTTAACTATTAAAGTTTAATGAATTATATTCTTGAAAACTTAAAGAAATTAAGAGAAAATATCGTTTTTATTTGTGGAAAAATAAATAGAAATCCATCTGAAATAAAAATTTTACCAATTACAAAAGGTGTTGATATTAATAGAATAAAATTCGTTTATGAATTGGGTTTTAGAGAATTTGGTGAAAATAGAGTTAAAGAAGCAATTGAAAAAGTTAATTATTTACCTTCGGATATAAAATGGCATTTAGTAGGTCATTTACAAACAAATAAAGTTAAAAAAGCATTAAGAATTTTTAAAGTTATTCAAAGCATAGACAGATTTGAAATTATTGATGAAATTGAAAAAAATAATTTAAAAGTTGATGTGTTTATTGAATTTAATTGCTCAAATGAGCCACAAAAACATGGATTTAATCCTGAAAATTTTAGAGAAGTTGTTGAAAGCGTTTTAAAATCAAAATATCTAAATTTAATTGGACTTATGACACTTGGTCCTTATCCTGTTAATGAGCTTGAAAGTAGAAAAGCATTTGAAAAGCTTAGGATTATAAGAGAAAAAATTAAAGAAGAATTTAATTTAGATTTGAAACTTTCTATGGGTATGAGTGAAGATTATATTTATGCTATTATGGAAGGCTCAGACATAATTAGAATTGGCAGGGCATTGTTTTCAGATGAATTTTAAAAAATTTTTAATGTTATTTTTAATAGCTTGCTTAAATGAAAATAAAGAAAATAAAATCGTTGTTTCAATATATCCAATAAAATTAATTTTAAATGAAATTGGTGTAAATAGCGAGGTCATAATTGATAAAGTTGTTGATATTCATAGCTTTGAGCCAAATATAAAAACATTAATTAATACTCAAAATTCTTGTGGATTCATTTACATATCTGAAAATTTTGAAACATGGGCAAAAAATATAAAATCAAAATATAAACTAAAACTATTAGAAAATAATGAAAATCCACACATTTGGACAAATCCAAAATTCATATTAAAAATTATTCCAAAAATTGAAAACTTGTTAAAACTTTGCTCAATTCATTACAACAAAGAAAATATAGAAAATTTTATAAGAAAATTAAAAGAAATAGATAGCACAAATGAGGAAATTTCAAAAAAATTAAATACTCAATTTATTCTATTTCACGCATCATTTGAGCCATTTTTAAGAGCATATAATCTAAAAATTGAAACAATTTTAATTAAAGAAGGTTATTATGATATTCTACCAAGTGATTTACAAAAAGCTTTAAATTCAAAAGACAAAATTATTATTGTTGAAAGTTATTATAGTAAAGATTTACTTGATGTGTTTAAAAAAAGAAATTTTAAAATCATAAGTTTAAATCCACTTGGAAATGAATTTGAAAATTATACTGATTTTATAAAAGCTATAAGCGATAGCATCTTACTAAATAAATATGTCTCAAAAGTGCGCTTGTAAAATTACCAAGAGCAATAGCATAAAATCCAATAAAGAATGAAAAGATAATCATAGTCAGAATATCAACAATTGCTCCAATAATAAACGATAAATTAGCATTTTTTATATCTTTTATAGCAAAAGCATAACTTGTTAAAATTTTTGAAGAGCTTGAAAATGGCAAACTCAAAAGATATATAATCAGAACAATTGTTGTAATATATGTATCGTTTTCATTAAAACTTCCCCTTTGATATAAAACTTGAACGATGAATTTTGAGAAAACGATAAAGATAATTGTTATAGGAATTGTAATAATAAAATTGATTTTTAGGGATTTTTTAAGTTGCTCCTTTGGATTGTTTGAGCTTGTAAAATCAACAATAGCAACATTTGATATAGCAATGCCTGTAATAGCAAGTGGAAAATGAAAAATCCTAAAAGCATAATTTAAATAACTTATTGAGCCTTCCTCAAAAAATGAAGCAATAAATGTACTAAAAAATAAATTTATTTCATTAAATCCATAAGCAAGAAGAACAGGAAATAGCAATTTATAAAATGTTTTTATTGAAGAATCGTTAAAGTCAGGTTTTTCAAATTTTTCTTTTAAAAATAAAAATAATAACAACGATTGTGCAATTGTTCCAAGTGTAAATCCAATTGAAAGGGCAATTGCTTTATCAATATCTAAAAGAAATCCAAATAAAATAATAGAAAAATTTATTATTGATGGACTAATTGATGTTAAAAAAAATTTCCTTTTTGTATTTAATACAGCTGAAAGTAAGGCAGATAATGAAAAAAAGAATAAGGAAGGTAATGTTATATAAGTTAAAATAATTGTTAAATTAAATTTTTCAGTTTCTTTTAAAAAACCAGGAGCAGTTATCATTATAATTTGTTTAGTAAGCAAAATTAAAATTAAATTAATTATTAAAACAATTGATAAAAACTGAAAAAAGATAGCCCATAAGAATTTTTTTGAATAATTTGATTGGGCATAAGCAGGAATGAAAGCATTATTCATAGCTTGGTCTCCAAGCAAATCTCTAAATAAATTAGGAATTCTAAAAGCTACAAAAAATGCATCTGATTTATTACTTGCTCCAAGTAAATAAGCAATAATAACTTCCCTTAACAATCCACTTATTCTACTTATAATTGTTCCAAGAGAAAATGAGAATATGGATTTTAGTTTAATTTGAAATTTTAAAGTTTGTGCTTTAAAATTTTCAGATAAGCGGAGGTGGAATATGATTTGGTTAATTATAAGTCAGCTTGTAAATGGCTCCTTTGAAAGTGGTATGACAGGCTGGACGCTAACCACCTATTCAGGGTGTACAATATACTACACTTTCGCAGAGCCAAGACAGGCAAGTAATGTTTCCCCTTCTATAAGTCCAACACATGGAAATTATTTCTTACATATATCTACACTAAGTCAAGATATTGATGGCTATTGTGCAACATCTAATGTTGATGGAAATAGTTATTTAGAATACGATTATGCTGTTGTTCAGCAAACATTTAATGCGAATAACTGTAATCAAGGAATAACGATAACTTGGGATTTTCATTATCTAACTGCAGAATGGTCAACTTCCAATTCGCCCTACGATGATTTATTTAGGTTTTCAGTTAATAATGCTGAACTTGTTAAGTATTCAAATCCGAGAGTATTTACTTCACCATGGCCAGATTACTATCAAGTAGATAGTGTATATACAACAGTTTATGGCTCCTCTGTTCCAACTCAAAACTATACTTATGGTAAAGCAATAGTAGGTTGGAAAACGATAAGTGTAAATTACGCAGTTCCTGGAACATATACTATAAAATTTGAAAATTGGGATCAGGGTGATGCAATTGTTGCAAATGGTGTTCTTATAGATAATGTTAAGGTAAATTGCCTAACACCTGTTAATGCTCCCGAAAAGCCTATTGTTAATTTCTCAAAGGATTATATATTTATAAATTACATACCAAAAGGCAGTGAAGTTGAAATATATACACCAAATGGAAATTTGATTGATAAGATGATATTTCAAAGTGATGGACACTACAAGGTTCAGTTTTATAAGAAAGGTGCTTATATAGTTAAAATAAAAAACAATAATAAAGTTTGGACTTATAAGGGGGTGGTAAGATGATTTTGCTTTTAATTTCAAAAATTTTAGATTTTGGAGTATATGATGTTGAATTATATTGTCCCATAGAACCCCAAACAGCAAGACAAATTATAAGAGATGTTATAAAAAAGACAAATGTTGATGATTTCGCTTATATAGGAAATTCTCACTTTGTTATGATTATTGATGTTCTTGCTAAGAGGAATAGCCCTGTTCAATACGAAGAGATTGAAAATGTATTAAATAATTATTGCCCGAGTTTTGAGATAAGGAAAAGATAACATTAAATTGGTGCTTTTTCCAATAGATAGTGTTAAGTGATTGAAAATCAATAAGTTATTGCTTTGTCCAATAAATAGTGTTAAGTAATTGATTATCAATAACTTATGAAAATTTTAGGAAATTATAGATTTTTGGGGGAATTTAAGGGGGGCGAAGCCCCCCAAGTCAAAAAATGGGTATTTTTAAGCCGAAGGCTTATTTTTAGGGCGGGTGGGCAAAATGAAGAAAAATAAATACTTTCAGAATTATTGGACAAGGCAATAAGTTATGAAGTTTTTTAATAAATTTGTAGATTTTAGGAGGGTTTGGGATCTTTTGAAGTTGTAGCCTTTATTTTAGGATAAGCAAGGAAAGTGTAGTAAAATAGATGATTTTAGAATTATTGGACAAAGCATTCCAAGACTCAAAAACAATTAAAGCTTTAAAATAGCATCTAATACCGATTCATCTATATTTGAGCCACTTAATATAAACATAGAATTTTGCTGAATTTTCAATTTCTCAAAAATTAACACTGATAAACTAATAGCTCCTGCTCCTTCAAGAATTAAACCCAAATTATAATAAGCCCATTTAATAGTATATTTTATTTCATCTTCTTCTATCATAATAACATCTTCAAGAAGCTCCTTTAAAATTCTAAATGTTAAATTACTGGGATATTTTAATTTTATACCATCAGCAATTGTTTCTTTTGGCTCAATCTCCAAAACTTTATTTTCTTTAAATGAATAATAAAAACTTGGGGCATTTTTTGAAACAACTCCATAAATTTTTACATTTGGTTTTTTTCTCTTTATATAAAGTGAAATACCACTAGCTAAGCCTCCTCCTCCAATAGGAATAAATAAATAATCAAAATCATAATTTTCTATTTCTATTGCGATTGTGCTTTGGCCTTCAATAATGTCTAAATCATCATAAGGATGAACGAAAAGCAAATTTTCAGATTCTGATATTTTTTTAGCATAATTTAAACTTTCATTTAAATGACTTCCATAGAAAATTGGCTCATAACCGTAATTTCTTATTCTATTTACTTTTATTTGAGGAGTTCTTTCAGGGACTATAATTTTTACATTCTTTATCCCTAAATCTGAGCAAACCTTAGCAACTGCCTGGGCATGATTTCCACTTGAAGCACAAACAACACCATTTATATTATTTAAATTTTTTAAAATTTTATTATAAGCTCCACGAGGTTTAAATGAGCCTGATTTTTGTAAATTTTCAAGTTTTAAGAAATGATTTTTATATTTAATAACAGGTGTTTTCCTTATATAATTTTTTATTCTTTCATAGGCACTTTCAGAATCAATCATAGTGGGTGCGCCCCGACTTGAACGGGGGACCTCCATCGTGTGAGGATGGCGCTCTCACCAACTGAGCTACGCACCCTCATTTAGTTCTTTTAAAAGTTCTTCCATTTCTTCTTTTATATGCCAAGGCATTTGTGCATAAACATCTTCAAATGTTGTCTCTGGTCCTGGCTCTGGTTTTTTTTCAGCTTCATCAATAGCTTTATTTAATTCATCCTCAATTTGTTCGTCTAATTCTTTTTCCCAATTTTCATTCCAAATTCCAATTCTTTGTAAATATAATTTTGCTCTTTTAATGGGGTCCCAAGTCTTTTGCCAATATTCAAGTTCCTTAATATCTCTATATCTATCAGCCTGATCGGCTGTTGAATGAGAGCCATATCTATAAGTTAAAGCTTCAATTAGGACAGGTTCTTTATTATGAGCTTTTTCAAAAGCTAATTTTGTTGTAGCATAAACAGCAAGAAAATCATTACCATCAATATAATAACCATCTATTCCATAAGCAATTGCTTTAATTGCGATATTTTTTGAGCCATATTGCCTTTTTGTAGGAACTGATATAGCCCATTGATTATTTTGAACAAAAATTATTGTTGGCGTTTTAAAAACACTTGCAAATGTTAATGCGGTATGAAAATCACCTGTTGAGGAGCCACCATCACCAACATAAGCTATTATAGCTTCATCTTTCTTTAAATAATTTATAGCCATACCAATTCCAACTGCTTGTGGCAATTGATTTCCTACAGGACTTGAAATTGTTATAATTCTTAATTTTCTCATACCCCAATGAACAGGCATTTGTCTTGCCTTATTAACTTCCATTCTACCCATTATCTGAGCAAATAATTCAACGAGAGGATACCCCCTAACAATAAGAACGCCATGCTCTCTATGTGCAGGAAATATCCAATCATTTTCAGGAATAGCATAACCACTTGCAACTGTTGCCGCTTCTTGACCAGCAACTTCTACATAAAATAAAGCTTTTCCTGAACGAGTTAAGAACATTCCTTTTCTATCAAATGCTCTTGTCAATTTCATATAATAGTACATTGTTTTTAAATCTTCCTCACTAAGACCTATATCTTCAGGCTTAAAATCAAAGAGTGGCTCACCTTCGCTACCTATGAATCTTATTGGCTCATCAGTAAATGGCTTTATGTAATCTATGGTTTTCTCCGTCATAATGAAAATTATAAAGCTGAAATGACATCCTCAAAAATTGTTATAAATTTTTTAACATCAAAATCAATTTTTTTTATGCTATCAAAATTAAGTTTAAACATACTTTTTATCAATTCTAATTCAAATGGCTCAAATTCAAAATCTCCACTTTTTTTACATGAAAAACAAAAACTCCCCTCATTAATTTTATATATTTTTATTGACGCACTTCCACAACCCTTACAAAACAAAATATGATTAATCTCATCTAATATCCACAGAATATTATAAATCCAAAGCACATATAATTTTTCAATACTCTCCTCCTCGTTTAAAAGAGCATTAAGGTAATTTAAAGTAATTTCATAAATTTTTTTACTTTCAAAAAAACTTGGGAAAATTTCATTTATTATCCTAAAAACATTTGAAACTGCTTTATATTTTTGATAATTTTTTACAAGGGGATAAAACGAATATAAAAATTTACTTTCCTTAATTTTTACAAGGTCATTTGTATCGTTGAAGTAGAAATTTACTTTATAAACGGATAATGTTAATAGACTTTGAGAACCTATAAATTTAATTTTTCCGTTGTTTTTTGAAAGAGCAACTGAAATTTTAGGTCCTATCTTACCAATTATAAGAATCTCATCATTTTTTAACATTACCTAAAACAGCACTTATAACCATTATCCAAGAACAAAACGCAGATAAAAGACACCACATACAAACTGCTTTTATAATAAATAGCTCAACAATTGTTAAATAAATTGAAAAAACTGCTCCTATTACTAAAATAAATAACAATAAATTTTCTAATTTTTTTATAAATGTTAGAATTATTACACTTAAATAGAATAAAAAACCCCAATAAGGCAAAGATATATTTAAAAATTTTGAATACGAGCTATTTGCTACAATTTCACAACCACTCCCTACACAAACGATACTTTTTGAAAAATCATAAGCGTAAATCAAATATAAACTTATTATTAAACCAATAATTGAAAAAATTCTAATTATCATTCTGGATTTATAAGTTGAATAAGTTTTTGCCTCCTAAGCTCATTATTTTTTATTTTAGCCATAGCTCTTGCTTCAATTTGTCTAACCCTTTCTCTTGAAATACCAAGTTCCATAGCAATATCATCAAGAGATCTTGGTGGTCTTCCATCCAAACCATATCTCATAATCAAAATTTTTCTTTCTCTTGATGTCAAGGTTTCCAAAACCTCCATTATTTTTTCTCTCATAAGTGTTCTTTTAGCATCTTCAAAAGGCGTTCCATAGACATTATCAGCAACAAAATCTCCTAAATAAGCGTCTTCATCTTTTCCAATAGGTTTATCCATACTTATAGGCTCTTTCGCAGCTTCAATAGCTTGTCTAACTTTATCAATGGGCATATTTAAATATTCTGAAATTTCTTCATAAGTTGGCTCTCTACCAAATTCTTGAGTTAAAATTCTATTAGCTTTTGTAATTCTCATAATTGTTTCTATCATATGAATTGGTATTCTTATTGTTCTGGCATGGTCTGCTATCGCCCTCATTATTGATTGCTTTATCCACCAAGTAGCATATGTAGAAAATTTATATCCTTTCCTATAATCAAACTTTTCAACAGCCTTCATCAGTCCTGCATTTCCTTCTTGAACCAAGTCCATAAATTCAAGTCCCCTATTTAAAAACTTTTTAGCTACACCAATTACAAGCCTAAGATTTCCCTTTACCATCTTATTTTTTGCTTCTTCATATTGATTAAACAATTTGTTAATTTCTTCAATCAATTGTTTCATTTCTTCATAAGAATAACCAAAATAATTTTCATAATATTTAACCTCTTTTTCAAGCTTTTTTAGTTCTTCTTTTAATAAAAATACATCCTCTAATTCCTCTTCACTTAATAATGAGCTATTTTCTAATTCATTTATAGCAATTTCAATATCCTTTTTCCTTATATAAACTTCTTCAAATTTTTTAAACATTTCCTTCATCTTTTCAACAACTTCCATAACCTTTCTAAAATTAGGTTTCAATTCAAATATAATCTGGCTAATTTCTGAGAATTTTCTTTTCTCATAAAGTTGCTTTATTTTATCAAATGCATTTTTAACCCTCTCCTTTTCTTCTCTATTTTTCTTCTTACTTGTCCAATAGTTTGGATCTACACTGACAATTTCTTCAAGTGGTAATACACCATATTCAATTTGCTCAATCCATTTTAAAAACTTCTTTATTCCATATTTTGTTGAAAATAATAATTTTATAATTCCATTTCTTGCATCATCAATTTCCTTGGCATATTGAACTTCCTGCTCTTTTGTTAAAAGTCCTAAATTGGCTATTTGTTTAAGATAGATTTTAGCAGGGTCATCACCAATTTTTGATTCTTCATCATCTTCAGCTTCATAAAGTTGAGATAATTCCTTTCTATCATGATATTCAATTTCAATTCCACTATCAAGTAAAGCTGTAATTATGACATCAAATGCTTCCGTTCCTTCACTATATTCAGGTGGAATTCTCTTTATAAGCTCTTCATATTTTATCTTATTATTGTTTTCTTTTGCCTCTTTTATAAATCTTGTTATTAATTTATTTAGCCTTTGTACTCTATTTTTGACAAGCCCCTTTTGTCTTGGCATATTTATAACCTCCTTTTTATTTTTATTATATTTTCAAGCTCTTTTAAGCTCTTGCTGTTCTTTATGTTTTTTATTATCATTCTTTCCATCCATTTATTTATAAATTTACTTATGGTTTCATAAGAAAGCTCCTTATTTTGAAATTCAATTTTTGAAACTAATTCTAAATAGCTTTCATCATTTAATCTATTATTTCTAATAGCACAAAATAATTCTTTCGCACTATGGCTATAAAGAACATCCTCCTCAATTTCAAATAAAATTTTTCTCAAATTCTCATTCTTATAAACATTCCAAATAGCATAAACCTCATCATTAAATTGAATATTGCTAATATCTTTTAAATGAAATTTTAGTTTTATTTTCTTCTCTAATTCATCAAGAATTGGTTTTAATTCTTCAAGAAAAATATAACCTATGCCTTCAAACTTAACATTAGCTAAATGATTTCTAAATTCATTTACAATTTCCATTTTTTCCTCTACACTTTTTGCCTTTTCGTAAATCATCTTAAAATAATCACTTATATTATAAGGATTTTTTATTATTTTGTCAAGACCCCCCATAAGGGCAATTTCATCAGGGTCTTTATCCTCATCAGGATATAAGATATAAGGAATTAATCCATTATTTAGAAGAACTGGTAAATTTCTAATAATTGCTTTTTGCCCTGACTTATCCTTATCAAAAAATAAAAATACTCTATCCGTGTATTTCTTTATAAGTTTTGCTTGATAATCGCTTATATTTGTTCCCATAAGAGAGATTGTATTTTCATAACCAAATTGATTTAAAATAATTACATCAAAAAAACCTTCAACAATAATAACAAATTTATTTTTTACAATTGAACTCTTAGCAAAATTAAAACCATATATTGCCTGACTTTTCTTAAAAATAGAGCTATCTACTGAATTTTTGTATTTTGGCTCAGTTTCATCAACACTTCTTCCTGAAAAACCAATGATATTTTTTCCATTAGTTGTAAAGATAGGAAACATAATTCTATTTGTGAAAAATAGCTTTATATTGCCATTATAGTCTCTATAAGCAATACCAATTTTAAATAATTTATCAAGTCCAAATCCTTTATCTATAAGCTCTTTTAAAATTTCGTTTTTATCATCAGCAAATCCAATTCTAAATTTTAAAATTTGTTTATCATCAACACCTCTTGAATAAAGATAATTTAAAACATCTTTATTTTTCCTTAGATTTTCAAAATAATAATCAGACAAATAATCAAGAATTTTATAAAATTCATAATTAACATCTTCAATTTCCTCTAATGGAATATTGAATTTCTTAGCAATATACTCAAGTGCTTCTTCATAATCATAACCGTATATTTTCATAACGAATTTAATAGCATTACCACTCTCTCCACATCCAAAACAATGATAAACACCAATAGGACTAACATAAAATGAAGGATTCTTTTCATTATGGAAGGGGCAAAGCCCCCTATACTGATTGCCTACCTTTTTAAGTTGAACCTTTTCAGAAACAATTTCAATAATATCTATTTTTTCAAAAAAATTTTCAGGTATCTTCTTCATCGTAATAATCTTCTTCGTCAAACTCCCCGTAATCTTCCATCTCTCTTAATTTAACTATTTTCTCTTCAACATTTCTTAAAAATTCACCAACACTCCTAAACGTTTCCTCAACATCAATTGAGCTTATCTCACCACTTATAGCTTGCTTTATAACCTCTCTTAAATTCGCTCTCGTCATTTTAACATCCTCTATGAGAGCTTCTACTGAAATTTCATCTTCTTCAAAATCTTCTTCATATTTTTCCTCTTCCTCGTCAATAACCATATTCAGGCTTTCAAGCTCATCTAAAATTTCTGAGAACTTCGTTTCCCAATCTTCTACATATCCTGTTATATTTTGCCACATATCTAAAAGTTTTTCTTCTGTCATGGCTCAACCTCCTTTTAACCACCAAATATAAATTTTAAAGTATTAATTAAAACATTATGAAATTGATAAATAAATGGCAAAAATACTAATGAAACGATGGACATCATTTTTAAAAGGATATTTAATGAAGGACCAGCGGTATCTTTAAAAGGATCTCCTACTGTATCACCTTCAACACTTGCTTTATGAGCTTGAGAACCCTTGCCACCAAAAGCGCCAGATTGCTCAATGAATTTTTTAGCATTATCCCAAGCTGCACCGGCATTATTCATAGTTAAAGCAAGAGGAATTCCTGCTACCATTGCACCAACCAAAAATCCACCAAGGGCTTCAAGACCAAATAATATACCTACAATAATTGGCGATAAGAATGCAATCATTCCAGGAACCGTCATATTTTTAATAGCACCTTCTGTTGTTATATCAACTATTCTCGCATAATCTGCTTTAACACCAACTTTCCCTTCAAGCAATCCTGGAATTTCTCTCCATTGTCTTCTAACCTCTTCAACAACAATTTTAGCAGTTCTTCCAACAGCTCTCATAGCACCTGATGAGAAAAAGAATGGAATAATAGCACCTATTAGTGCTGCTGCTACAACCTCAGGTTTCATTAAAGAAGGATTAAATGCTAAACCAAATCTTTGAGTAATCATATCAGAAAAAGCAGAAAATACTGCCATTACTGTAAAAATTGCTGAGCCGATAGCAAAACCCTTGCCAATAGCAGCAGTAGTATTTCCAGCAGCATCTAAAACATCAGTTATACTTCTAACTTCCTTTCCAAGTCCAGACATTTCAGCAATTCCACCTGCGTTATCAGCAATAGGACCAAATGCATCAACAGTAACAGTAATGCCCGTTATTGCAAGCATACCGATGCAAGCAATAGCAACACCATAAAATCCACCATAACCACTTGCCTCCCCCATCTTAAATGCAATTACAAATGATATGGCAACAGCAATACCAGGAATAACTGCACTTCTCATACCTAACGCAATACCCTCAATTATATTAACAGCAACACCTGAATTGGCAGCTTCTGCAAGCTCAACAATTCTTTTCCCTGTTGAGAAAAATTCAGCAATATATCCAATTAAAATTCCTGAAACAAGTCCAAAAACCAACGGCCAGAATAACGTTAAATTACCAAACAAAACTTTTGTTAAAATTAAAGAAAAAATGGAAAATAATGAGCCAACAATAAACACAGTTGAAAGCAAAATTCTTTCAGGTTTTAAGTTCTTTAAAAATCCAATAAAGAAATAACCAAAAATAGAAACTAATGTTCCAATAGCACCAAGTGCTAATGCATAACCTATACCCAGCATAGGATCAGCATTCTTAGCAAATGCTGCTATTACAATAGCAGAAACTGTTCCTGCTACAAGAGAATCATACAAATCAGCTCCCATTCCAGCAGTATCACCAACATTATCACCAACATTATCTGCTATTACAGCAGGATTTCTTGGATCATCCTCAGGAATACCCGCCTCAACCTTTCCAACCAAGTCCGCTCCAACATCAGCTGCCTTAGTATATATACCACCTCCAACTCTTGCAAAAAGTGCCACAAATGCTGCACCCATTGAAAATCCAGCTACTACACTTGCAGAAAGCTGAATATCTTTGCTTATCAAATAAAATAAAAAGAATAGTCCAGACATTCCAAGAATTGATAAGCTTGCCACTGAAAGTCCCATAACTGAACCACCAAGATAAGCAATTTTAAATGCTTCAATTAATCCTTTATTTTTAGCAGCATTAGTTGTCCTAACATTTGATATTGTAGCAGTGTCCATTCCTATCCAACCAGCAAGCAGTGAAAAGAATGCTCCAAAAACAAAAGCTATAATTGTATATATAACATAACTTATACCCTCATAAGATAATCCAAAGGCAATTATCAAAATTACAATAAGAGAAAGAATAGCAATAGTTCTATATTCCCTCTTTAAGAAAGCTCTTGCACCCTCACGAATGTATAAAGAAATAGATACCATTTCATCAGTTCCAGCCTCTTTTCTTCTTACCATATAGGAATAAATAATAGCAACAACAAAAGATATAATCGCAGATACAAGCGAGAAAATAACAAGATTCATACTTTTACCTCCTTTGTATTTATAAATTGAAGGGCTTTTTGAATTTCACCCATTTGGTACATTAAAAGACCTTGATAAATTTTTTCAAACCTTTCACTTAAAATTTTTAATTCTTCATCTGTAAAGTCAGATAAAACCCAATCTTTAAGTGGTAAATTTTGAGGTTTTCCAATTCCAATTCTTATTCTTGGAATTTCATCAGTTCCTAAATAATATAAAACAGATTTCATACCATTATGAGTTCCAGCAGAGCCTCTTAATTTAAATTTAATTACTCCTAATGGTAAATCAGCATCATCATATATGATAATAAGATCACTGAAATTTAACTTGTAATAATCCACAATCTGTTTAACAGCAATTCCTGAAAGATTCATAAATGTTAAAGGTTTAAAAAGTTTAAATTTACCACAATCAGCAATAGCATAATCACCTTTCCCAGCTCTAAAAGAGCAATTCAATTTACTAGCTAAATAATCCAAAAAAATCCATCCTACATTGTGTCTATTTCTCTTGTAAGATTCTCCATAATTACCGAGACCAACAATATAAAGCATTATTTTTGAGGTGGTTGTGTTTCTGTTTGTTGTTGTGTTTCAGCTTTTTCCTCTATTCTTGGAGCTATTATAGATAAAATAACTTCTTCTGGATCTTCTTCAAATTCTACATTTTCAATTTTTAAATCTTTTACATGAATAGTTTTTCCTATATCAAAGGTTGATATATCTATTTCTATATGCCCAGGAATATGTTCAGGAAGTGCTTTTATATCTATTGTATGTAAATGAATTTCAAGAATTCCACCTTTTTTCAAACCAGGTGAATTTTCCTGACCTTTCACAACAATCGGAACACTTACACTGACTTTCTCTTTCGCATGAATAATATGAAAATCAACATGAATAATTTCGCCTGTTATAATATCTCTTTGAATTTCCTGTATAAAAGCCTTCTTATTAGAATTATCATATTCAAGCTCAATAATAGCAGTTTCATCACCTATTTCTTTAATAAGCTTATAAAATTCCTTCTTAGGAATAAGAATATGAACATTACTTTCATTTTTACCATAAGCAACAGCTGGAATATATCCTTCTTCTCTTTGCTTTTTAGCATAGGAAGTTCCTAAATTTTCTCTTAGCTTTGCTTTAAGTTTATAAGTTTTCATAAGTCCGAAAATTTTAAAGCTTATATAAATAGGGGAAAATGCCTCGCCCAATAATTCCAAAATTATTTATTATTTCACTAAAAAGAAAATAATCATTTCAGCTAAAATCACAAGAATAATTATTATTTCAAGGAATTCTAATCTTCTATTGGAAACTTGGGTATTTAAGAAGTTGTATATTTCAAAGAGTGTTCTTTCTTTACTATCTATGCTTCTTTGCCAATTGTATGCTCCAAGAATTTCAAGCATTTTTGAATATATCCTTGCTAAATATGAGTCTTCAATAATTTTAAGACTATTTAAAATCATTTCCTTTGCCTCAGTAATTTCATTATAAAGCAAAAGTAATCGTTTTAAAATTTTTTGATATTTATAATATTCAAAAATTGAGCCTTTAAAACTTTCAATAGTAATATAAGTTTCTTCAAGAACTTTATCAAGATAGCTATCGTAATACCTTAGTTCAAGGATTTGGGCATTAGCGAACTCCAATAAGTCAGGAACATCCATAATTCCATCTGGCTCATATATAAAACAACTATCCCAATTTAAAACTATTAAATCCTCATCAGAATAAGAGAACTTATTTCTTAATAAATTATTTTCAATTTGCTCACTTAAATGATATTTTTCACCAAGTAAAAGCTTAGCTAAATCAATTTCCCTAAGAATTTCAAAACTTTTAAGGTTTCTATTGAATGATTGAATGTATATTATTGTGTAATCTTCGTAATCCTCATATATTGATGGCTTTTTCAAGTAAGAATGATATTGCGTAAAAACTTTGTTTAAATAGCTTTTTGATATTTCATCTATTTTTTCATCTTCAAGAACTTCTCTAAAAAATCTAAATAATTGCTTTATATCAAACCCATCAATTATTATTTTTAAAATGATACTTACTGCTCCAAATTCATAAAATTTAGCAAAAACTTGTGTTTTTAAATTTTTATAAATTCTTTCTTCAAGAAATATAACTATTGGGGGATTTCTTAAATAAACAAGTCTCTTACCAAATTTTTTTGACATTTCTATTCGCTTTGAATCTATTGAATTTGATAGTTTATTTAAATCAATTTCACTCGCTATATCGTAAATTCTATATGCTAAAATAAATCCCTTACTTATAATCAATTTAATCTATGCTTAATAAATGCTCTATTTTGTTTTCAAGGTAATTTATCAAGAACTTTGGATTTGTTCTTTCACCTGTTACTTTCTCAATAAGCTCCTGAGGTTTATATAAAGAACCTTTTTGATATATCTTTTCAGATAACCATTCGTAAATAACCTTAAAATCTCCCTTCCTTACAAATTCATATATATTACCAAGCTCCTTGTTAATTTTATAAAAAATTTGAGCAGCATTTAAATTTCCAAGTGTATATGTTGGAAAATATCCCATCTCAGAAGACCAATGAACATCTTGAAGAATACCATCTTTGTCATTCTTTGGTCTAAATCCAAAAAGTTTTTCAAACTTTTCATTCCAAGCATCTCTCAAATCATCAACTTCTAATTTACCATTTATTACATCCCTTTCAAGCTCAAATCTCAAAATAATATGTAAATTATAAGTTAATTCATCCGCTTCAACTCTAATAAAAGATGGTTTAATTTCATTTATTGCTAAATAAAAATGCTCCAATTTAACATTTTCAAAATGTGGGAAAAATCTCTTTAAATCATCATAAAACAATTCCCAAAATGCTAAACTTCTACCTATGAAATTTTCCCAAAATCTTGATTGTGATTCATGAATTCCAAGAGAAACAGATTCTCCAACAGGTGTTCCAAAAAATTCCTCCTTTAATCCCATTTCATAAAACGCATGCCCCATTTCATGAAGTGTTCCAAAAATACTTGAAATAATATTATCTTCATAAAATCTTGTTGTTATTCTTATATCCATAGGCAAAATTCTAGTGGCAAAAGGATGTGTTGTTTCATCAATTCTACCTTTATTAAAGTCAAAACCTATCTTTTCAAGTAAGAATTTACAAAATTCTTTTTGTTTTTCCTTTTCAAAATGTCCTTTAATTAAATCGGTTTTAAAATGTTTTTTAGAATTTAAAACTCTATTTAAAAGTCTTAATGTTTCAGTTTTTAGTTTTTCAAAAATTTTTGAGATTTCCTCTGCTGTCATTTCTGGCTCATATTTATCAATTAATGCATCATAAGGTTCATTCTTATAACCAAGAATTTTTGCCTCCTCTCTTAATATCTCTACAATTTCTTTTAAATAAGGTTTAAACATTTCAAAATCACTTTTCTCTCTTGCTTCTTTCCAAACTTGATAAGCAACTGTTGAAACTCTTACATGCTTTATTAAAAGTTCTTTTGGAATTTTCTTATTTCTTATATAGCTTCTTTCCCACCAATATAAATTTGCCTTTTGAATTTCATCTAAATCTCCTTCTTTCGCCTTGTTTATCAAATCACCAATATAATCTTTTGTCCATTCTTCATAAATATATTCACTTAATATCGCATGAAGTTCTGCTCTATGTTTATAGCCAAGAGGTGGAATGTAAGTTCTCTCATCCCAAGTAGATAATGAAAGTGCAGAAGATATATATGATAATTTTCTTGAGAGTTTATAAAGTTCATTATAGGCTTCTGATGGAGTTAAGTTGTTCATAATTGAAATTTTAAAGTGCGAAAATAATTACCAAATGGATTGTCCAATAATTCTGAAATGTAGATTATTTCTATATTTTTCCCACCCACCCTATAAATAAGCCTTCGGCTTATAAATACCCCATTTTTTGCTTTGGGGGGCTTCGCCCCCCTTAAATTCCCCCCACAAAACAATAATTTTCTGAAATTTTTATAAGTTCTTGATTATCAATTACTTAACACTATTTATTGGACAAAGCAATTAGCAAATACATTGTCCAATAATTCTGAAATACAGATTATTTCTTATTTTGCCCGCCCACCCTTAAATTAAGCCTTCGGCTTAAAGCTTTGCCCCCTTAAATAAATCCCCAATAAAATCAATAATTTCCTGAAATTTTTAATACTATTTATTGGGCAAATTGGTAATCCTTTCATTAAATTCCGCTCTTTGCCTTTATAAATTCGCATTTTTCGGCTTGGGGACTTTTTCCATAATGACATCCCATATTTATTGGCTTAAAACCAATTTATTTTATATATTGTAATTTCAAATCTTTTATCTTCTTGTAAAAATTTCAATAAATCCATAAGATAGCTATTTATATAACTTACGCTATTACTTAAACAAGCAAAACCTATCTTGCTTCTTTGCCATGCATCATGATAGTCAAGCTCTGCTATTGAAACATTATATTTAGATTTAACTTTATCTTTAATGCTTTTAACAATATAACGTTTTTCCTTTATTGAAGTGCTATAAGGTATAAAAATCTCAATTTCAAGAACACCAATAATCATTCTAATTTTGGTGTAATTTTTAAAACTCTATAAACTTCAATAATATCACCTTCCTTGTAGTCATTCCAATTATTAAGCCTAATACCACATTCCATACCAGCACTAACCTCTTCAACATCAGTTTGAAAATGCTTCAAGCTTTCAATTTTACCTTCATATATTACATTATTTTCTCTTAAAAGTTTAACCTTTTCCGAATTTTTCAAAATTTTACCTTCAACAACATAACATCCAGCAACTTTACCAACTTTCGTTTTAAAGACAGCTTTTACTTCTGCTTTACCTATTAACTCTTCCTTATATTCAGGCTCTAAAATACCTTGCATAAACTTAATTAAATCATCTAATAAATGATAAATAATTCTATGAATTTTAACAGGTATCTTTTTGGATTCTGCATAACTTCTTGCTCTACTGTCAATTTTAACTGCAAATCCAATTACAATACCTTCACTTGCCTCTGCTAACATAACATCACTTTCCGTAATATCACCAATACCACTATGAATAATAACTGGTTTTACCTTTTCAAATTCCATTTTACTTATACTATCTTTTATTGCTTCAAGTGTCCCATAATTATCTGCCTTAATAACAATTGCTAATTCTTTCTTTTCACCTGCTAATATCTTCTCTTGAATTTTTTTGGTTAGTGATTGCATTTCACCCCTTGATATTTGAATTTTAAGCGTTTTTCTTCTTTCTTCAACGATTTCTCTTGCTTTGTTTATATCTTCTACTACTTCAAATTTATCACCAGCCCTTGGAAGTTCCTCAAATCCCTGAACAAGAACAGGGTCAGAAGGATAAGCCATATTGACTTTCATTCCAAAATCATTATACATAGCTCTAATTTTCGCATAAGTATAACCTGCAACAACAATATCACCAGGTTTTAAAATACCTCTTTGAACAATAAGCGTAGCAACAGGACCTCTACCCTTATCCATCTTTGATTCAAGAACAACACCCTTAGCATGTCCCTTAGTTGTCGTTTTTAAATTCAATTCTTCACTTACAATAAGTATAGCTTCAAGCAAATCATTAATTCCAATCCCTTTATATGCTGAAACTGGAATGAATAGTGTGCTACCACCCCAATCATCGGGAATTAAACCATGTTCAGAAAGTTGTCTTTTTACCATATCAGGATTGGCGTCAGGTAAATCCATTTTTGTTATTGCAACAATTATTTTAACACCTGCTGCCTTGGCATGATTTAATGCTTCAATTGTTTGCTCCTTAACACCTTCCCTACCATCTACGACAAGGATTACAATATCCGTAATTTGAGCACCCCTTGCTCTCATAGCTGTAAATGCTTCATGACCAGGTGTGTCTATAAATGTAATTTTCTTACCCATATATTCAACCTGATAAGCTCCAATTCTTTGAGTAATCCTTCCTTCTTCCTTTTCAGCAACATTAGTATTCCTAATTTTATCAAGAAGTGTAGTTTTTCCATGATCAACATGTCCCATTATCGTAACAATAGGTGGTCTAATATAATCATATTCTATTTCTTCATGAGCAATCTCCTCCTTAATTTCTTGCTTTTTTACTTTAAATCCAAAATGTTCAGCAACAATTTCAATTACATCAAGAGATAATGTTTGATTTATTGTAGCAATATAATCAAGGTCAAATAAGACCTTTATTATTTCAGATGGAGACTTTCCCATAATTTTTGACAATTCAGCAACTGTTAGAGGTCCTGGAATTTCTATAATTTTTTCCTCTTGAAATTCCTCAAATTTTTCTTTTACTTCTTTCTTAACTTTTGGTTTTGGTTTAACTACTTGCTTTATCGGTTTTTCTTCCTCTTCCTTAACCTCTTCCTTTACTTGCTTTTGTTGAAATCTTCTTGGAATTTTTTTCTTTGGTGGCTCTATCTTTTGATATATTTGCTTCTTTTTCTCTATATCTTCTTGAACTTCTTTTCTTTCCTCCTCCAATCTTTTTCTCAAATACTCTTCCATTTCCTTATTTACTTTATTAAATCCTGATCTAACATCATAACCACCTTCTCTAAGCAAAGCAATAGCAGTCTTTGTAGTTATTCCTAATTCTTTTGCTAATTCTCTAATTTGAATTGGTCCCTTTCTATTCATTTAACTTCTCCTCTATAAATTCTATAAGTTTTAAGGCAGTTTTTTCATCCAAACCTATATTATATAAACTTGCTAATGTTGGCTCCTCATTAAATGAATATAAGCCATTGCTTCTTAACAATTCTACTACACTGACAGGAAATTGCTTTTGAATTTCTATTATTGTAACTATATTCTTTGGTTTTGAATACTCTGACAAGCCAAGAATAACAATATCTTTTCCTATTAACTTTGAAGCTAAAATAACATTTAAACCTTCTGAGCCTTTAACTTCACCAATATGCTCATCTTCCACAACAACATAAATTTTATCTTCTAATTTGTAAGCTGTTATAATATGAGGATTTTGTAAAGCATTTACAGAAAATTTTACTATATCTGGATCCCACTTAACAATATCTATTTTCTCTCCTTCTAATTCTTTTTGTATAGGATTTAATCTTGTCCCCTTAATTCCAACAACAACAGCAACGGGGTCTATTCTCGTTTCTCTTGAAAATACAGCAACTTTTGACCTTTTACCAGGTATTCTTGCTACTTGCTTTATTTCAACTGTCCCATCTAAAATTTCAGCTATTTCTTCTTCTAATAATTTCTTCAAGAAATCAGGATGTGCCCTTGATAATAGAACATACTTTTCTTTTTCATCTATACCTATAACTACTGCTTTTTTAGTTTCTCCTTGTTTTATTTTCTCAAATTCAGAAGGCAACATTTCACTTAATGTAAGCTTTCCTTCTGCGTCAGTCCTTTCAATAGCCAAAATAACAGAATTGTCTTTTCTATTTATCCTTTGAACTTTACCTCTGACAATTTGACCAATTTTCTTTGAAAAATCCATTAAAATAATTTGTTTTTCTCTATCCCTTAATTTTTCTAAAAATTTATCCCTTATTCTATAAACAACAGCTCTTGGCAAATTTTCTAAGGGAATAGGAACTTTAACTTCCGAACCTTCTATTGCTTGAAGATCATATTTTTTAGCCTCCTGAAGAGATATTTCATTTGCAGGGTCATTAACCTTTCTAACAACTTTCTTATATACAACAACTTTCATATCTTTATCCATTTGAAATTCAACATTCGTATTATAGTACTTTCTCACAGCATCCTCAACAACACTCTTAAAAACATTTAATACATCTTCTCTTTCAAGGTTTCTTGTTCTTATAAGATTTTCTATCACCTTCTCAAAATCTGACATATTTTAAACCTCGTTTAGTTTTATCTTTAAAATCTCACTTCTTTTATATACATTTCCAGATATAACAATCTCATCATCATTAAAACTATTTAAAAAGCCTTCATAAGTAATGCCATTTTTTAGAAAAACTTTAACCTTTTTAGAAATTGCCCACTTTAATTCTCTATCTTTAACTAAATCTCTATCAAGTCCAGGAGAAGAAACTTCAAGTGTATATGAATTTTCAATAGGGTCTTCAACATCAAGAGCTAATGATATTTTCTTACTAATCTCTTCAAGTTCCCTTATTGTAATACCACCTTCCTTCCTATCTATAAAAATTCTCAAAATACCAAATTTTCCACTTCTCTTATATTCAATATCAACAAGCACATAACCATCACTTTCAATAATGGGTATTACAATTTCTTCTATTTTTTGCTCAATACTTGACATAGTTTGAAAATTTTAAAGGAAAGATAAAAAATCAATTCTTTATAATTTCAAGAGCTATATTTCTGAATATAGGGGCTGCTGATGTTCCCCCAAATTTATTTTTCTTTGGCTCATCAAGAACAACATAAATTAAATAATTTGGGTCATCCGCAGGGAAAAAACCAATAAACGATGTTATAACTTTATCATCGCTATAACTACCATTTATAAATTTTTGAGATGTTCCTGTTTTTCCAGCAATTTTCAAATTTTCAATTTTAGCAAGTTTTCCAGAGCCATTTTCAACAACATCAATTAAAAGCTCTTTTAACTTCTCAGTAATTTTTTTTGAAAAGCACTTCCTAATAATATATGGCTTATTATAAAGACTATCTCCAATTTTTAAAACAATTTTTGGAGCGAGCAAATAGCCACCATTTGCTATACAACTATAAGCCATTGCCATTTGAAGTCCATTTATAGAAAATCCTTGTCCAATAGCAAAGTTCGCAACATCTATATTCCGAAATCTTCTTTTTAATATACCATTTGTCTCTCCATTTAATAAAACATCAGTTTTTATACCAAAACCCAATCTTCTTGCTATTTCAAATAATTGAATACCTCCAAGCTTAATTCCAATTTCAGCAAATACAGAATTTATTGAATAACTTAAAGCTTTTTTATAAGTTATATAACCTTCTGTCTTTTCAACATTCTTAATTCTATGATTATCAATTATTATTCCTTCTTTATTGACAAAAACACTATCGTTATCATTTATTAGATTTAATTCAATTGCTTTTGCGAATGTAAAAATTTTAAATGTTGAGCCAGGTTCAAACATCAATTGAATAGCATAATTTTTATAACTATTGGGATAATTAGCTATTGCTAATATCTCACCAGTTTTAGGATTTAAAACAATAACAAAACCCCAATTAGCATTTTCAGAAACAACACCATTTTTTAAATTCCTATAAGCAATTTCCTGAATTCTCATATCCAATGTTGTAATAATATCTAAACCATTTTTAGGCTCATTTTTACTACCTTTTGGAAGAAAAAATCTTTTACCATCAGCACTTTGAAAAATCTCTTCATAGCCACTATAACCTTTTAAATAATTATCAAGTGCTTTTTCTAAACCCTCCATTCCACTTGTATCTATTACAAATCCTATAACATTTTGTGAAATTTCAAAAAATGGATAAATTCTTTTATAGTATTTAATAGCAAAAAATCCTTTTTCTTTTGGAGATAAAATGAATTTTTTATATTCAATAGGAGCATCCTTTGATATTAACTTTGGATAATTATTATTGTTTTCTAAACTTTCATGTTTAAAAGCATTTAAAATTCCGTAATAATCAACAGCATCTTTTAGATATTGATAAACTTGAAGTCTTGGAATACTATAAGCGATTGGTCTTAAATTTCTATCGTAGATTGTTCCTCTTTTTGGAAATCTTTGAATTTTTAAAATAAATTGTTGATTTGCTATTTGCTTGTACTTATTGTTTAGAACTTGGATTTGAAATAGCTTTATTACCGCTATCAGATACCAAACTATCAGAAACAGAATTATTAAGACTATCCTTAATTTCATAATTCCATCTCCTTTTGTAGTAATCACTAATTGAATTCATATACTTTATATACCATATGTCTCTTTCATCTTTAAGCTCATCAATTTTCCTTGCTTTTATATAAACGATATTGTTTATCCATACATTCAAAATTCCAAGAATACCAATAATTGAAATGAAAATAAAAACTTTTAAATTTTTCAAAACCACCTTAAACCACTTATTGTCCTGACTTTATAACTAACTTTCACTCTATATGTTGTATCATTTAAACTATCAACAGAAAAAATTAAAGTATCAACAGAAAACTTTATAAAATAATCATTTTGATTATCCCATCCCGTTGTATCAGGATTAAAATAAAGAATATAACTTTTCTTAAATTCCAAATTCAAGCTATCATTATTTGGAAATGGAATAACATTCTCATTATTGTAAATTGATATTTTATGTCTTGAAAGTTTATTAAAAAACAAACTTGCGGAATAAATTTTTAAAGAATCTTTGTTAAATTCTGGTTTATTTATTTTAGAGGTGTCTTGTGCTAAAAATATAGCAAATTTTTGAAATTTTGTAGTATCAGTTATTGAGCTAACAAGTAATTTTGGAAATTCAAATATAATTGCTTCAAGTTGTGGAACTAAATAAATTGAATCTTGATAAAAAGCATTATCTAAATTATAAGATGTGCTTACTTTATCATTCAAGCCAATTGCTTCAATTTTGAATGTTTTAGTATAACCCAAAATAAAGCTTGTATCTTTATTTTCATAAAGTAGTCCATTATCATTATAAATTCTATAATAATCTGCTCCTTCTATTGGATTAAAATACACTATTAAACTATCTCCATTAGCATATGCTTGAAGCTTTGAAACTTTTGGATTAGATGGAAGACCAGCATCAGAGCAAGCAAACAAAAATGAAAATAAAAGAATTTTTCTCATTTTCAAAAGTTTAAAGGAGATTTTAAATTTCTTTTGGCATTGTCCAATAATTCTTAAACTATTTATTTTATTATATTTTCCCCACCCACCCTGAAATCAAGCCTTCGGCTTTAAAATAACCCATTTTTCGGCAGGGGGCTTCGCCCCCCTTAAATTAACCCCCAATAAAATCTATAATTTTTTAAAATTTTCATAAGTTATTTATTTTCAATCACTTAACACCATTTATTGGACGAAGCAATTTCTTTTGGCAGTGCTTAAACCATTTTCTCAACAATTTTTAATTTATCAAATTCAATTAGACAATTTAAATTTAATAAGTTATTCATTTCCAATAACTTAAAATTAAAACCATCTTACCTCTACTGCTTTTTCAACAAAAATTATAAATTTTTTAAATTTAATCTGTCATTTTAATTCTTATAAACTCTTCATTTTCAATAACTTAAATTTTTGCTAAAATTTTCGTTTAACCTAAAAATTTCTTCTTTTGAAGATTTTTTAATTCTTAAAAATTAAAGCAAACTATATTTAAAATTAAGTTTTTATAATCTGTCTATTTGTTAAACTTTTTCAATATACTTTCATAATTTGTCTGAATAATGAAAATTAGTTATAGCCTTTAATGCCGAAACCTATATGAAAGTTAATAAATACTTACCAAGTTTTAATTTGTCTGAATTAAAGTTTTTCTATATCAGAGCTTCATTTGATAGTGTTCGGAAACCTACTTTTAAGACTTAAAAAATTTTATAAGTTATTGATAATCAATAATTTAAGTTTTTAAGTTATTTTTATAAGCTGTTGATTATCAATAATTTGTAAAACATAATTTGGCTAATTATGAATAGGTAGTTCTTCATTTCAGAAGGTGGGGGTAGGTTTCCGAACAAGAAGGTTGAAAAATTGAAAACTTATGCTTTAAAATTTTGGCGTTGGACAACTTGTTATATACATTATCGTAAGGTGGTTAAGGGGTAAGGGACGAGGCACGGGGTTTTTATCGTCCCTATGAGGGATGGAAGGTTATTAGCATGGAACTTAAGAGATTATTTAAATTCATGTTTTTATCGTCCCTATGAGGGATGGAAGAAAACCCGTAAACCAGTGGGAATCGTAAGTTTGTATTGTTTTTATCGTCCCTATGAGGGATGGAAGGCTATACCATTCATTGCCATTGGAGGGAGAAACACAACGGGTTTTTATCGTCCCTATGAGGGATGGAAGACTGGAAGGAAAAACAGTTGCCCTGGTAATGGGAATGGGATTTCGTTTTTATCGTCCCTATGAGGGATGGAAGACTCTTATAGGAAAAAAAGACTTAATGAGTGGAGAATTGTTTTTATCGTACCTATGAGGGATGGAAGTCCTTAATAACAGCATTTATAAATTCTTCAATAAGAATGTTTTTATCGTCCCTACGAGGGATGGAAGACATATGCTTACCAAAAAACCTCTTATACGATGAAAGTTTTTATCGTTCCTACAAGGGATGAATGAAAACGATAGTTTTCTAAAACCCTTTTCAATTTCTCCACTTTTTATCGTTCCTATAAGGGATGGAAGAATTACAAATGATAAGCCTTTTTCAGTAATATAGATTTTTATCGTCCCTATGAGGGATTGAAACGGGTTTGAAATTTAATAAAGAAAAAATGGAAATTCTCTAAATGAGCAATTTTCAGATTTTTTGTATAAATCAATTAAATAATTGTAAATTTCACTATTTTTTGCTTGAAAAAACAACTTCTCATTAATTTGCTTAATTAGTCCATAAGCTTTTGGATTTTCAAAAACTAAATTGAATTTCTCATATTTCAATTGATTTTCAACTAATTTCAAATTCCAATCAAAAAAATAATTTATATCTTTTAGAGGACAAAAGCATTTAAAAAGGTATTCAGAATGCCACTTTAAATCTTTAATGATATTTTTAAGCTTATAAAATTCATCAAAACTTTTAATTTCAATATCCAAATTTAAAAACTTATCACCTGTAATAAGAAATTTTGGAGAAAGATTATCAAAAATCATTTCAATAATTTTATCATAACCATAACCACCCTTACCATGTAAAAATGCCCATCCATTTTTTCTAAAAAATAATGTTAATGTCCAAGCTCTTGGTCTAATTTCCAATTTATCCAAATTTTTCAAATCATTTCTATATAAAGGCTCTCTTTTATTATTAACAATTTTCCAAAATGGAAGCTCATTTTCATTAAGTAATCTAAATGGTTTTCTTTTTAATTTTAGCAAAACTTCATTAAATTTCTTATTAAAATCACTATTTGAAATCTCAATAACAAAATTTTTAAATTCATCAGTTTTTGATATTTCTGAAACTTTCTTAACATTTAAATTTAAATTATGAAACTTAAAAGCCCAATTTACCATAAAATCACTATAATTGTCAATTTCCTTAATTAAACAAAATGCTAAATCAAATGCCATTTCCAATTTTTCAAAAAGCTTTTTATTAGTTAAGGCTTTAAAATTTTTATAAAAATTAAATAGTAAATCTTTACTAACTTTTGGGAACTTTTCAAAAATTGTTTTTTCATTAAGTTTTAAGAAAAAAACTTTATGGATTTTAAAATTATTATCCATTGTCCAAGTAAAAATTTCATCTTTCTTATCATGGTCAGCTACTAAAAAAATATGATGCTTATGTTTATTTAATAAAATTGCTTTTAAGAGAATTCCATAATAGAAAAAAATTGGCTGATGACCACTAACAACTTTTGGATAATTTAAAATTTCTTCAATTGAAGGTTTTACAATTATTCTTTCCATAATTTAAGCAGATTTTTAAATTCTTCTTCAAAATAATTAACCCTTCTAACAATAACCCTATGATTTAATCTAATATCATTTGGAATTTGATAAAGACTATAAACACCACCAAATTTTGGCTCTCTTAAAACATAAACTAATTCAGAAATTCTTGAAAGAACAATAGCAAAAGAACACATAATACAAGGCTCAACATTTACATAAATTTTATAACCATTTAAAAATTTAACTTTTAACTTCTTAATAGCTTTCTTAATAGCAATAATTTCAGCATGTCCTAAAACATCATTTTTTGTTTTATTAAATCCTTTTGAAATAATTTTTTCACCATCAGTAATAATAGCACAAATTGGAATTTCAGATTTTTTTAATAATTTCTTACAATCTTTTAACATTATCTTAAAAATTTTTTCATCACTTAACAATCAAATCTCCCTCCTTGTTCAAATCATTTATTTTAACTTCATAAATTTTTCCAAGTTTAAATGAGCCTTTTAGAATAACTCTACCATCTACATTTGGAGCATCATAAATTGTTCTACCATAAAAATAACCTCTTTCATAATCCTCAACTAAAACAGGAATTTTTTTATTTATTAAATGCTTTTGAAATTCTAAAAATTTTCTAAATGAAACTTCTCTTGCTATTTCATATCTTTCATTTTTTATGCTTTCATCTATTTGATTTTCAAAATAATAAGAAGGTGTTGAAAATTCTCTATAATATGGGAAAACACCAATTCTTGAAAATGGACTATCTAAAATAAAATCTACAAGTTCATTAAATTCATCTTCTGTTTCAGAAGGAAAACCAACGATAATTTCCGTTCTTAAAGCATAATTTTTTAAATACTTATCTATTATTTCAAGAGCCTTTAATATAGCACTTTTACCACCTGTCCTATTCATAAGTTTTAAAATCCTATCATTTATATGCTGAATTGGAACTTCAAGATAAGGAGCAAATTTTGAATTACTTAGAGCTTTAATAAAATCCTCATTTTTTACAATTCCATAAGGATGAACATATAAAATTCTAAACCAATCAATTTCATCAATTTTATTTAATTCTTCAATTAAATCAACAATAGCACATCTCCCATATAAATCATATCCATAAAGTGTAAAATCTTGGGCAACTAAAATAATTTCCTTTACATTTAATTTTGAAAGCATTTTTACTTCATTTATAATATCTTCAATTGGTCTTGAGCGAAAGTTTCCTCTAATTGATGGAATTGTACAGAATGAGCATCTTCTTGAGCAACCTTCACCAATTTTAACATAAGCATAATAATTTGTTGTAATAATTCTTGGCAAATTTGAATTTGGAATATATCTTGGATTTTCAAAAATTTTTGGTTTTAATTTATTCTCAATTAAATCAACAATTCTTTCAATATCATCATGACCTACTATTAAATCAATATCAGGAAATTCTTCTAAAAGCTTTTGCTTTTTCCTTTGAACTAAACATCCTGCTACAATTAACTTTTCAATTTCACCATTTTTTTTCTTTTGAATATATTCTTCTATTTCACTTTCACTCTCTTTTATTGAGCTTTCAATAAAAGCACAAGTATTTATAATTACAATTTTTCCATTTTCCGAAAATTTATAATTAGCATTTTCCAACAAGCCCATAATAATTTCACTATCTACAACATTTTTTGGACAGCCTAAATTAACAATTTTGTAAGTTTTCATAACTTCAATAACCCTTCTTTATTTAAATAATAATTTATATTACTATCAAAGAAAAGCGGTCTGTAAATTAAAACATTATCAACAATACCTTCATTAATTTTTACTTCAAAAACTTCTTCACCAATTTTAATAGTTTTATCAATTCCAATTTGTTTTAATGTTTTTGAATTTGCTTCAATCGTTTTAATATAAGGCTTTATATAATCATAAAAAATTTCACTTCTACAAGCATAATAGGAGCTTTTATATATATGATTTGCTACTGTTAAAACATTTTCAATTGGCTTTTTAATTGGCTCAGTGAAGTCAAATTTCTTATATGAAAGAATATAATTAGCTAAATCATATTCATAAAACTTTATAAGCTTTCTAATTGATGGAATAAATGGTGGGTAATTTCTATAATTTGGTTTTTTATCAAAGCTAACACTATTATATTCAAACATTTCTTTTTTCATTAAATTCCTAATATCATCTACTGAATTGATATTTAAATTTATTCCAAATCTCTTAATTAAACTCTTAAATATCCACCAAGCAGGCATACTATCTTCATAATTATTTAAAGCTTGTTTGTGAACTTGAACCCTTCCTTCGCAATTTGTTCTACTTCCATCTTCTTCAAAAATTGTTGTTTCAGGTAAAATGTACTTAGCATATTTTACAGAATAGTCAGCAAAAGGAGAAATATAAATAATTATAGGAATTTTGCTTAAAGCACTTTCAACTTCATTTCTACTTGGAAATTCTAAAATTAAATCAGTATGCCAAATGAATAATGCTTTAATTTTGCCTTCATTTGCCTTTTGAATAATATCATAAATTGAAATATTATTTAATCCAACATCAATAAATCCTTGGGCATTTGGTCTTGTTCTTAAAATTAAAACTTTACAATTTTCTCTATAAACTGAGCCAATTAAAACATTTCTTATAACACTATAAGGCAAATTATCAGGTAGAATAATAATAGTTTTTCCTTGTTTTAATTCAATACCTTCAAATTTTTCTTCATCTTTAAGCAATTTTGAAAGCTTATAAGCATAAAATTCAGTTTCATTTATATGAAATAAAATACCCTTTGCCCAATTTTCACTTATATATCTTTCTTTATAAAAATTGAAAACATAAACATTAGCACCATTCCTTTTTGCTTTAATAATTCTAATTCCAAGAATTGGAAAGCTATTCTTAATATCACCAAAAATAATTATATTTTGAGCAGTATCAATATCAGTAATTTTAGCATTTCCAACAGAATATCCAAAAACCTCTTTTATTGGATCTATGTCATAATTCAAAAAGCTTATGTTTTCAGTAAATAAAAATTCCTTAAATAAAATTTTTGAAATGAAAGCACTTTCATTTGAGCTTCTTGCTCCACTAATTAAAGCAATTTCTTCACTTTTTAAATTTTTAATATCTTCATAAATAGCATCTAAAATATAATCCCAATTAACCTTTCTATAATTATTATTTTCTTTAATTGTTGGATAGGCAATTCTATTTTCAGCATTTACCCAACTATAAGAATATCTTTCTCTATCTGAAAGCCAAAAATCATTTACAGAAGGATTATCTCTTGAAGTAATTCTATAAACCTTAAATAAATCCTTTCTCCTCCCACCAATTTCAAATGGACCTCTACTTAAAGGTTTTTTCCTTCTTACTTCAACATATATATTAGAGCCAATAGAATCGTCAGGAGCAATACTTTCAACACTTTCAATCTCCCAAGGTCTTGCTTTGAATTTATAACTTCCATCATTTATTGCACCAAGAGGACAAATTTCCCACATATTTCCAGAAAATTCATTTTCAATAATTTCCTTTTCCCAAACCCCAAAAACCTCATACCATCCTCTATTATAAGTTCCCCATTCAGTTCCCCCTCCTATTAAATAAAAGAACCTACTACATCTATCACATTCAATACAACGATTAGGATATAAATCTAAAAATGGACTAACATTTTTTCTTTCAAATTCCCTCTTTGGGAATTCATATCTGCTTCTATCACTTCCAAATCTTAATGTTAATTCTTGTAAATCACATTCTCCTCCTGCATCACATGTAGGACAATCTAATGGATGATTTAATAATAAAAGCTCTAAAACACCTTTTTGAATATCATTTTTAACAACAGGACTATCTGTTATAACTTCCATATTATCTGAGCATAATGTAGCACATGCAGGCATAATTCTTTTATTAACTTCAACATTACATATTCTACAAGCAGCAACATAAGGCATTTTTGGATGATAACAAAAAACAGGAATAAAAATGTTATTTCTCCAAGCAACTTCTAATATCGTTTCACCTTGCTTAAATTCATATTCTTTGTTGTTTATAAGAATTTTAGGCATATTGAAAATTTTAAGGTTAGAATGCCTATTTTTCAGCAGGGGGCTTTTGCCCAAATCAAAAAAATCCCTCTTAAAACTACCTAACTACTAACTTTAAATGCTCTCCATTTACTTTTACAATATAAATGCCACTCTTCAAAGGGATTTTACCAGACTTTATAGAAACCTCCTTAACTTTATAACCATTAACATTATAAATAGAAACAACGATTTCCTTATTACTCTCAACTCCTATAAATCCCTTCGAACCATATATTTTAAAATTACAAGATTTATATTCATTATCACTTACTCCTTGTATAGAGCAGGAAGGTGTTTGAGATAGTGAAAAATTATAAGAAGTTAATGTTAAGTTATTAATGCCTGAATAGTCAGAAAGTGATATACCAGGAGACCAAGTACCTAAGCTGTAATCACTAACACTTATATTAAAAGAATTCATACAATCTGTGCTATCAAGTATTGCTATAAATCCATTATGAGAATCTACAGAGGAACCTAAATAACCACTTGCTAAAATTTTGCCTAATTTCACAGGAGCAATACCCTTTCCCTGGTTGTTTGCCTGACCAGCAGGAGCATTAGGCCAGTATCTACTATATATAATACTTCCATTATCTTTATTGATTTTAGCAACCATTGGATAGGTTGTTCCTGAAATTTTAACAACCCCCGAAACAAGGTAGTGATTATCTAAATCACTTGTTATATAATAAAACCTTAAATCTGAATTGGAGGTATATCGCTTTGAATATAAAATATTTCCATTAGGAGCAATTTTAGCAAGATAAGCAGCATGGTCAGGTTCATAAAATCCTATTATTACATAATTGCCATCTATATCTTTAATAAGCTTATAAGCTCTGTAATTATTTGATATGCCCCTTATTAGTGTGGCACTACTTCCATCAAGACTTATTCTATATATAACAGGTTGCCAATTACCACACCACCAACCAACACCCATGACAACATAACCATTCTGCTCTGGTATTATAGAATAATTATCATTCCACGAGCAACCAAAGTGGGTTTGTTTAGCCCAAATCACATTACCATTTAAATCAAACTTTACAATTGCTCCATAACCACTGGCATCATAACCATGAACTGCTACTAATATGCTATTTCCATCATAGGCTAAACCACTTGCTATACCCTTACTTGAAAAGTACTTAGCCCATAGAAAATTTTGAGTATTTATATTAAATAAACCCACAAATGAGCAGTTTGTACCTGAGCCACAACCTCCATGACCTCCACTAACTGCTATAAGTGTATCATTAATTCTTATAATATCTGAAACATCTAAATTTAGCGAAGGGTTAGAAGTAAAAGCCTTATACCATTGAATAGTTATGCCTTGTTTTACTTTAATTTGCATAAGCATGGGTCTCAAACCACTATTATAATGAAGAGAACCAAGAATATATGTTGAATCATTCATTCTCAATATAGGAGTTTTATGACAGGTCAAACATCCCGTGGAGCTGTACTGAAACCATATCACCCTGTTTATCTGAGAAAATCCCAAACTTACCCATACAAAAATTATGGTTATGATATATGCGAACTTTTTCATAGTATAAAATTTTAAAGCATAAAATTTTTGCATTGTCTAGTAATTCTGAAATCATTTATTTTACTACATTTTCCCTACTCACCCTAAAATCAAACATTCCGCTTAAAAACTTCGCCCCCTAATAATTCCCCTATTAAATCAATAGTTTTAGAAAATTTTTTATCACTTATTAGTTTTCAAGCACCTAAAAGTGCCCACTTTTCAGCAGGGAATTTCGCAATCCTGACAACTTATACAAAGCAAGTTAATTTTTGATTTACAAAATAGCTCCCCTACTTCTTAAAAACTCTTCTATTAAATGCTCATCATTTTCAATAGCAATAGCGAGTGGTGTTTTCCCTTCATAATTTTCTTCATTTATATCAAATCCCAAATTAACAAAAATTTTAACTAAATAATAATCTTTTTTCCTAACTGCTTTATGTAAAAGTGTTTCACCTTCATCATTTCTTAATGAAATTAAAAACTCCTTATGATTTTTAAGAATTGGAATTATTTCTTTATAGCTTCTATTTATGTCAATTAATTCTTTCGTAGCATGACGTATAATCCCATAAATTTCATTAAATTCATAATTTTTTTCCTTTATTAAATTCAAAATAATGTCAATTGTCCAATAATGCGACAAATCTTCAAGATATTCAACTTCATCAATATGCTCACTTAATAATTTTTCAAATTCATACAAAAGCTTTTTATCTTCCTTTGAATTTTCAGCAAGTTCAGACAAAATTTCCTCAATATCTTCCTCTTCTTCATCTTCCTTTGAATAAATCTCTTCTTTCTTTATTGTTTCAATACCTCCATAAGACCTAATTAAATTAGCAATACTTTCAAGACCCATTCTAATTGCTATATCTAAGGGTGTTTTTCCTTTCCAATCCTTTTCATTTACATCAACAATTTTAAGCTCTAATATGAACTTTACAAGCTCTTCATTACCACTTCTTACTGCATGATGTAAAATAGAATCACTATATTCGTCATATACTTTCAAATTCTCACCATTTTCATAAAAGAATTTAACATAATCTAATTTGCCTCTTGATATAGCAGGAATAATATCTTCACCAGTTTCACGAATCGTTTTAGAAGTTCTATCATAAACGAATTTATAAAATTCAAGAGGTGCATCCTTTTCTATAAGAAATGTTCCAAATCGCCTAGAAGAGTAAGCTCCAATATCAATACGACTATAAAGACTTAAATTATAAGTTTCTACAACTTTCTTGAAGCTCTCAAAATCATTTTGTTTTATCAATTTGATAATAGTTTTTTCTAAATCCATAGTTTTAAAATTTTAAAGCATAGTTAATTAATTTTTCAAAATTCTTTTTAATTTCTCTATCTAAGAAATTTCTCCTTTATATCCCTCCAACCTTTAATATGAAACTCTTTTACATCAGTTGTTTTAGAAAACTCTTCTATTAAATTTTTTTCATAAAGCTCCAAAAAGCTTGATAAATCGGGAACAAATCTTAAATAGTATTTCAAAGAATTATATATGCCATTAGGTACAATTTCAAAGCCATATTCACTCTTGATTTCCTGAACCTGTTTAAAAATTTTTTCTTGTGATTCTTCAAAGTTAGGTTCAGCAGTGGTCAAAATGTAATATCTCTCAATAGTTTTAGTGTTCTTTATTTTTCTTAATACATCTTCAATTATTGTTTTATCAATAGGGATATTGTGTTTTATCTCTACTATTTCAAAGGGAGTTCCATCTTGATTATATACCTCTATATCCCCAAATCCAGAATATTTATCAGATGTTGTATGCGGTTTCAGAGGCTTTAAAATTTTTCCTCGGTACCTTTTTATATTAGAGCGAAAAATCTGATATAACGTGTATATAGCAATGACAGGTAATCTTGAAGATTGTTCCATTGAAAAGTGTTCTATAAGCATATTTAAGACAACATATATTGTAATAGCAGTTGATTTAAATTCAGAATGAAATTCAAGTTCCTGCTTATATTTTTCTACTTTTTCTAAAAAAAGAAAAAAATTTTTAATAAATAAATTCTTGCTTTTTTTGCTCCATATTCTTTTTTAGATTCACTTTCTATACTATCAAGTATTGATAAGAAGGCTTCTTTTACTTTTTCGTTTCTTATCTTACCAGGGAACTCTTTATTAAATGGATGTGGCTGTTCAATAGACCTCGTTAGCCATCCACTTTCCTTAGGAGCAAATCTTGGAAAATGATATTTTAGCCAAGGTGTTGTTACATGAGTATCCAAACTGCGTCCAGAATAACCACCTTCAAATTCTTTACGATGTAGCCTTATATCTTGGTTAGGTGAGACTACCTTTTTAAGAAGTGAAGTTATCAAAACTGCTATTATAGATTTTTGATTTTCAACATTATCTACAATAACTTTTAACCATTCTATATTTTCCTCAGTTAGCTCCTTAAAAATACTATTGTCCTTTTTTCCATAAATTTCTTTTGCTTCTTCAAATATTTTGGAAAGAATTTTTTTATAATGTTCGTAATTTTCTTTTTTCCTTTTACTTTTGCTCATATAAAAAATTTAATGTTCTATCAGTTATTGTCTTAGCTATTCTTTTTCGAGCATATTCGCAATACTTTTCATTTATCTCAATTCCTATGAAATGCCTTCCCATTCTTTTCGCGACAATACCTGTTGTTCCAGAACCAATAAATGGATCTAAAACAATATCACCTTCCTTAGTTAGTAATTTAAGGAATTCTTGGATAATATACTCAGGAAATACAGCTGGATGAATATTACCCTTTATAGTTTCTACAGGAGATTCAATAACATCTCTTTTAATAGGTTTTCCATAAATTTTTATAATAGTAAATCCATTCCGCTCTATTTGAATTTTTCTTCCACCTTCTTGCCCACCATAAGGCATTGAATGAATTCCTTTGATTTTCATCCTAAAACTTTCAATTTTTCCTTCCTTTACTTCTCTTATAGCTTTCAAGAGTTCAGCCTTAGCTAGTTCTTTTTGCTCATTTGTTAGAGATGATTGCTCAATCAATTCAAAATATCTTTGACCAATGCTATTCGTAAACTTTCTGCGAATACTTTTTAGAGGTTCGTTATAGTTCAAAAAAGCTTCTTTATTGAAGTAGTACATATTAGATTTGGCAAATATAAAAAATGGCTCTGTTGATGGAACAAGTTTTTTCTTGTCTTGTCTAGGTGTAGGATTTAATTTAACCCATGTTACCTGATTTATTAGTTTTACATTCGTTATCTTGATAGCTTCAATTACAAACCGCCAAGGAATTAGTAAAAGACTCCCGTTTTCATACTTATCACCAATGTTAAAAACAATAGTTCCTGTATTTTTAATTATCCGAACACATTCTCTAAAAACATCCAAAAGATTATTAATGTATTCCTCCAATGTTTTCTCATTCCCTATTCCAATCTCTCCGTAGTTCCTTTGTTTATAGTAAGGCGGACTTGTTATTACCAGATCTATGCTATCTGATGGAATTTTAGACAAAATTTCCCGAGCGTCACCACAAATTACTTTATCTATATAATCACCTATGTGAGACATAATTAAATTTTAAAGTTTATTCAAAATTCTTTTTAATTTTTCCATTTTGCTTTCAAGCTCTAATAATTTATTTTTTTGATTTTCAATTACTTGCTCTGGTGCTTTCTTTAAAAACTCATCATCATTTAATTTTTCTTTAATTGAATGATATAATTTTTCAATTGTTTGTAGCTCACTTTCAAGTCTTTTTCTTTCTTTTTCAAAATCATAATTTTCTAAAATTAAAAATCCTAAAAACTTATCAAAAACTATTATAGCACCATTTTTCAATTTTTCATTTGTTTCAGAAAAACTTTCAATTCCTGCAAGAAATCTAACAATTCTAAAATGCTCCTTTACCAAGTTCTTATATTTTTCTTTCGTTTCACTATGAATAAAAAGCTTAATATCTTTTCTATTTTGAACCCTAAAAATACCCTTAATTTCTCTTATTTCTTCAACTAAATTTCTTAAAAATTCATAATTTTCAAAGTCTTCTTTATAATCAAAGTTATACTTATTTGGGAATTCTTCAATCATTATTGAAAGCTTTTTCTTAAAAGGCATTTTTTGATAAAGCGCTTCACTAATAAAAGGCATATATGGATGGTGAAGTTTTAATATATTTTCAAAAACAAAAAGAGCATTAGAAATAGCAAAATTTTTATCATCTCTTGTCTTAATTGTTTCAATATACCAATCTGCGAATTTATGCCAAGTAAAATCATATAATAATTTAGCAGTTTTGTTAAATTCAAGCTCATTAATGCCCTTATTAACATTTTCAATAACATCATCAAGTTGATATAAAATCCATTTATCTTCAATATGAATTTCTTTTAAAGGTTGATAACTTCCATCAAAATTTAAAATTAAAAATCTTCCTATATTCCAAATTTTATTAGCATAATTTCTACCAACTTCCATATACTTTTCAGAAAATCTAACATCTTGACCCTCTGGTGTTATTAGCATTAAACCCATTCTAACACCATCAACTGAATACTTATCAAATAATTCCAAAGGCTCTGGTGAATTTCCAAGACTTTTTGACATTTTTCTTCCTTTTTCATCTCTAATTAGTCCATGTAAATAAACTTTTTTAAATGGAACTTCATTTTTAAAGAATAAACTCATAATAATCATCCTTGCTACCCAAAAGAAAAGAATATCCCAACCTGTTACTAATATGTTTGTAGGAAAGAAAGCTTTTAATTCTTCTGTTTCCTTAGGCCAACCAAGTGTAGCCATAGGCCATAATGCGGAGCTAAACCAAGTATCAAGAACATCTTCTTCACCTTCAATAGGAATTTTATGACCCCACCATATTTGTCTTGAAATAGCCCAATCCTTTATATTATCCCACCAATTAAAGTAAATTTTCTTTCCATATTCAGGAATAATCTCAATTTTATTCTCTTCAACAACTCTTTTAGCAATATCTTTAAAAAATTTTAAATTCAAAAACCACTGCTCTGAAATTATTGGCTCAACAATTGTTTCACATCTATAACAAACTCCAACATTATATTTATAATTTTCAATTCTTTCAATATAACCATTTTCAGAAAGTTTCTTTACAATTTCCTCTCTTGCTTTAAACCTCTCTAACCCTTTAAAATAACCTGCATTTTCATTTAAAATTCCGTTATAATCCATTATTAAAACCATAGGTAAATTATATTTCTTTCCAATTTCAAAATCATCTTTGTCATGAGCGGGTGTTATTTTAACTGCCCCTGTTCCAAATTCCATATCCACAAATTCATCTTCTATAATTTCAATTTCACTTGAAATTTCATTATTATAATAATCTTTTCTTTTCCATTCAATTAAAGGTAATTTTACTTTTTTACCGATGAAATTTTTATATCTAATATCATTTGGATTTACAGCAATAGCAGTATCACCAAGATAAGTTTCAGGTCTTGTTGTAGCAACTATAATATATCCATCTGAATCTAAAAGTGGATATTTCAAATAATATAATTTCCCATTTATTTCTTTATTTTCAACCTCTTCATTTGATAGTGTTGTATAGCATCTTGGACACCAATTAATAATATAAAGTCCCTTATAAATTAAACCTGCTTTATAAAGCTCATTAAAAGCATAAATAACAGCATTATAATAATCCTCATCCATTGTAAATTTTAATCTTGACCAATCAGCACTAATTCCAAGCCTTTTAAGCTGATTTATAATAATGTTTCCATATTCTTCTTTCCATTTCCAAACTCTTTTTATAAATTCCTCTCTTCCTAAGTCATATCTTGTTTTGCCTTCCTTTAATAATTCTCTTTCAACAACATTTTGAGTAGCTATTCCTGCATGGTCTGTTCCAGGTTGCCATAGAACCTCATAATTTTTCATTCTATAATACCTTGCTAAAATATCTTGAATTGTATTATTTAATAAATGTCCCATGTGAATTCTTCCTGTTATATTCGGCGGTGGCATCATTATTGAAAAAGCTTTTTTCTTATTTTCTAAAACATTTTTTGGATTCGCTTTAAATAAATCATTTTCAAGCCAAAAGTTGTAAATTCTCTCTTCAATCTCTTTATAATTGTATGTTTTCTCCATAAGGAATGAAAATTTTAAAGTGTTTTTTTATTATTAAATTCAAATGAGATTTTATATGCTTCTTGGACATTATCAACAAAGTGGAAAACTAAATCTTTAAGAACATCTTTTGGTATATCTTCCAAATCCTTTTTATTCCACTTAGGCAAAATAATCTCTTTAATTCCAGCTCTTCTTGCTGCCAAAACCTTTTCCTTAATGCCACCAACAGGTAAAATTTTTCCTCTAAGTGTAATTTCACCTGTCATAGCAAGAAATTTCTTTATAGGTCTATTTGAAAATAACGAAACTAATGCCATCAAAATTGCTATTCCAGCAGATGGACCATCTTTCGGTATCGCACCTGCGGGAACATGAATATGAACATCGTACTTATCAAAATCATTATTTTTTATTTTCCATTTTTCAAAATTAGCTCTTAATAATGAATAAGCAGCTTGTGCACTTTCTTTCATAACATTACCAAGATGTCCAGTCAATTTCAATTGACCCTTACCAGGCATTTTTAATGCTTCAATAAATATAATATCTCCACCAAAAGGCGTCCAAGCAAGACCAATAGCAACACCAATTTCATTTTGTCTCTCAGCAACTTCTGAATAAAATAATGGTGGTCCTAAAAATTTAGAAACATTTGTGCTTTTTATTAAAAATTTCTTATTCTTTAAGTTCTTTTCAGCTACTTGAACTGCTATTTTTCTTAAAATTTCAGCTATTTTCCTATCTAATTGACGAACACCTGCTTCTCTTGTCCATTTATTTATAATTTCTTCAATAGCTTTATCTTCAAATTCAATTTTATAATTATTCAAGCCATGATTTTCTATCTCTCTTGGAATTAAATAAAATTTTGCTATTTTTAACTTTTCTTCAAGCGTATAACCAGGTATTTCTATTACTTCCATTCTATCTAATAAAGCAGGAGGAATCGTTATTGTTGTGTTAGCAGTTGTAATAAACAAAACTTTTGAAAGGTCAAAAGGAACTTCTAAATAATGATCAACAAATTCTTTGTTTTGCTCTGGATCTAAAACTTCCAATAAAGCAGAAGCAGGATCTCCTCTAAAATCTACACCAATTTTATCAACTTCATCAAGAACAATCACAGGATTTTTAACCTTAACCCTTCTTAAAGCACTTATTATTCTTCCTGGTAATGCTCCAACATATGTTCTTCTATGTCCTCTAATTTCTGCTTCATCTCTTATACCACCAAGAGAAATTCTTATAAATTTCCTATTTAATGCTCTTGCTATTGATTGACCTAAGGAGGTTTTACCTACACCAGGAGGTCCAACAAAACAAAGAATTGCTCCTTTCGCATTAGGTTTAATTTTTTTAACTGCCAAGTATTCCAAAATTCTACTTTTTGCCTTTTCCAAATTATAATGGTCTTCATCAAGAACCTTTCTTGCATGAGAAATATCTAAATTATCTTCCGTTTCTTCATTCCAAGGTAAATTTAAAATCCAATCCAAGTAAGTTCTTACAACATGATATTCAGGAGATATTGTTTGAAGTTTTTTTAGTTTATTTAATTCTCTTTTAGCAACTTCTTGGACATAATCAGGAAGAAGTTTTATTTTTTCTTCAATTTCATCAATTTCCTTTTGCTCCTCACTAATGCCTAATTCTTTTTGTATAACTTTAAGTTGCTCTCTAAGAAAGTACTCCCTTTGAGATTTTTCAATTTCCTCTTTTACTTTTTCCTGAATACTTTCATTTACTTTAAGCATTTCAAATTGATTTTGAATAACTTCAAGAATTTTTTTTAGTCTTTCTTTAACATCAAATGTTTCTAATAATTTTTGCTTTTCTTCCAATTCCTCAATTAAAAATGATGCTAAAACATCAGAAAGTATAGAAGGGCTTTTAACATTTAAAATCTCCTTTATTTGTTTCTCAGACCTAACAGGCATTTTATTCATTAAATTAACAAACATATCTTTAACACTTTTAACTAAAATTTCCATTTCTTTATCAATAATTTCAATATCATCAATAGGCTCAATTTCAGCTTTAAAATAAGGCTCCTCTTGAATAAATTTCAAAATTTTGCCTCTTTTCAATCCAACTACAACAAGCTTAATAACATCTTCTTTTTCATCCTTTGAATAATTTTCAATTCTTATTATTGTTCCAACTTTAAATAATTCTTCATTCTTTTCGTTAGATTTATATCCAACAGAAAATAACTCAGAAATTCCTTGCTTTATAGCATCCTCAACAAGAACTTTTCCTCTTTCAGATGAAACAGTTATATTCACAATACTATGAGGAAATATTATTCCACCTCTAATAGGAAGAACAGGTAAAACTTTTATATTATTCATTAAAAACTACTTTTTACCAAGAGCATATAAAATTTTATCTTTACTAACCTTATTTAAAATTTTAGGTTTTCTTAATCTTCTTAATCTTTTTGGAGATTTTCCTGTTGAAAGATGGCTATGGTAAGCATGAAAACACTTAATTTTACTACCTTTTTCCCCCTTTGTAATTTTAAATCTCTTAGCTACGGATTTTTTCGTTTTAACCTTTGGCATGTCCAAAAGTTTAAAGGATAACAAGAAACAGAATTGCTTTGTCCAATAATTCTGGAATTATTTATTTTATTATATTTTTCCCACCCGCCCAAAAATAAGCCTTCGGCTTAAAAATACCCATTTTTATGCCTCGGGGGGCTTCGCCCCCTTAAATTCCCCCAAAAAACAATAATTTCCTAGAATTTTGATAAGTTGCTAGTTATCAATCACTTAACACTATTTATTAGACAAAGCAAAATTCTACTCAAACTTTAAAATTATCATTATGAGGTTCATTATTTTTCTCTTGATTTTATTATTTGCTTGCTCCAAAAAAACAACTGAACCCTCTAATCCTAAAAATCCTTATTCTTCTCTTGAATTTTGGAACTTCTTGCCAAAAACAAAAAAAATTTATCTATATTTAGATAGTGCTTATTATAAATACAGCTTTTATTATTCTAATTGGATAATTCCAAATTACGATACACTCGTCAGAAGTTTTGGTGATACTTCAAGTTTAATGCTTCCTTACTATGACTCCATTTGGTCTATTGCAAATCCAATAAAGATAATTTATGATACTATCAAGGTTTTTGACAATTACCTTCAAAGAAATCTAAAAGTTTTTGATTTTTTCAAAGAAATTAGTGTTAATTTACCTTATAAGTATCCTTACCCTCTAAATCAAAATTTAAAGCCCATAGAAAGCACATATAAAGCAATTTATGATTCTTTACTTATTGGAAATTTTATGTTTGATTGCTCATTAAAGGTTTATATTGATACAATTTATTTAGATAGCTCAATCTCAAAAATCTCCCAAATCAATGATACAACCTATTCAATTACAAATTTAATTTTCTCAAAAGTCAAATACAGATACAAATTTAATAAAATTTCAAATAATCAAAACCTAAATTGTAATGAAAGTGATACAATAATAAAACAAAACTATGCTTATAAATTCACAATTGATAGCTTAAAGCTTATAAGCTATAAAGGAATTCTCTATCAATCAACATTTGATACAGCTTTTGCTTATATTCAGCACCATACGAATGCTGATGCTAATTTAAGCTTTGTAAGAAGAATAAGGATGTCATTCATAAAATAATGCTTTACAGGAAAGCAGGTGTAGATATAGATAAGGCAAATGAATTTGTTGAATATATAAAAAATAAAGTTGGAGAAAATATAGGTTTATTTGGAGGACTTTTTGACATTAAGGAAATTATAAAAAATTATAAGCATCCAATTTTAGTAAGCTCAACTGATGGTGTTGGGACAAAAATAGAAATCGCAAGAAAAATGAAAAACTTTAAAACAATTGGCATAGATTTAGTAGCTATGAATGTTAATGATATTTATGTAATGAAAGCTAAACCATTATTTTTTTTAGATTATTATGCTGTTGAAAACTTAAATTTAGAAATTTCAAAGGAAATTATAGATGGTATTATAGAAGCTTGTTTATATTGTGATTGCGAGTTGATAGGCGGTGAAACTGCTGAATTAAAAGGAATTTTTAAAAAAAATAAACTTGATATAGCGGGATTTGTTGTAGGAATTGTTGAGAAAGATGAAATTCCAAAAAAAGAAAATTTAAAAGAAGGAGATATTATAATTGGCATTCCTTCAAATGGTTTCCATTCAAATGGTTATACCTTAATTAGAAAAATCATAAAAGAAAATAAATTGAAACTCAATAAAATATATAAAGAAATTTCAGAGAATGAAAGTCTTGGAGAAATTTTACTTAAACCCACGAGAATCTATAAGGAAATTTTAAGTATTAATTTTAAAATGGCTTGTCATATAACAGGTGGGGGATTTTATGATAATATAAAACGAATTTTAAGAAATGATTTGTCCGCTAAAATTAAAATAAATTATGACATTCCAAAAATTTTTAAATTTTTTGTAAAAATTGGGAATGTTCCATTAAATGAGGCATTTAGGGTTTGGAATATGGGTATTGGTATGGTTTTGATACTAAATGAGAAAGAATTAAGTAATTTAAAAATTGATTATGTTGTTCTTGGAAGGATTGAAAAAGGCAACGGTGAAGTATGTGTGGATTTTTCGGAAGTTTCAATATAAAAAGAAAAATAAATTTAAATTTATTAAAACATAGAGGTCCTGATAGTTTTAATTATTATGAAGATGAGAATTTATATGTGGGATTTTGTAGATTAAAAATTATTGACCTTTCAGATAGGGCAAATCAACCTATGGAATTTGATAATTTAGTAATGGCTTTTAATGGTGAAATTTATAATTTTTTAGAATTAAAAAAAGAATTGAAAGAATATGAATTTAAAACAAATTCAGATAGTGAAGTTTTGCTTTATACATTTCATAAATTTGGCATTTTAAAAGCATTAAATAAAATTGTAGGAATGTTTTCAATTGCTATTTATGATAAAAATGAAAAGAAATTATATTTAATTAGAGATAGAGCAGGTATTAAGCCACTTTATTATGCTTTTGAGGATAATGGAATAATTTTTTCATCTGAAATTAAACCAATTTTTGAGGTTATTAAGAAAAAAGACATTAACGAGAAAGCAATTTTAAATCATATTGTTTTTTTATTTAATTTCAACGATGAAACTGCTTTTAAGGGTATTTATAGGTTAAAACCTGGTTCAATTCTTGAATTTTCAGAAAATGGTATTAAAAATTATTATTATTGGCAATATGAATTTGAAAATGAAATTGATAGTTTAGAGTTAGCAAAGAAAGAATTTATTGAAATTTTTGAAGAAGTTATAAAAAGTCAATTGATTAGCGATGTTGAAGTTAGTTTATTTTTAAGTGGTGGGATTGATTCAAGTTTAATAGCATTATTTTCAAGCAAATATAAGAAATTGAAGGCATTTAGTTTGATTTATAAGAAAGCGCATACTTTAAAAGATATTATAAATGATGAATTTTATTATGCTAAAAAATTATGTGATAAGTTAGGTTTTGAAATTGAGGGAATAGAATTTGATTTTAATGAAGAGATACTAAATAAATTCGTTTATTATATTGAAGAACCAATTGGAGATAGTGCAGGTATTTCAACATATTTAATGTGTGATTATTATAAGTCAAGAGTCGTTTTATCAGGTATGGGTGGGGATGAATTGTTTGGAGGTTATCCAAGATATAAAGCTTATTTAATTTATAAAAAATTTAATTTTCTTCCATTAAATAAAATTTATTTTCCAAACTATTTTAAAAAAATTTCAAGAGATTTTGAAAAATTCAAGAGAGTTTGGTCAAAACCATATTATTATTATTTGGCATATTATACTGATGAGGAGATAAAAGAATTATTTAAAATACAATATAATCCATTTTTTGAAATTAAAAAAATTTTTGACGAATTAGAAGGAAATTTTTATGAAAAAATGCTTCTTTTTGATTTTAAAACATTTTTACCATTTCACAATCTCATTTATTCAGATAAACTTTCTATGGCAAAAAGTGTTGAGTTAAGAGTTCCATTTTTAGATGATAGAATTCTTGAATTTTCAAAAAAATTAAGTTATCACTTAAAAATTGAAAAGAAATTATTAAAAGAAGTTATAAATGATTATTTTCCTGAGATTTCAAAGAGGAAAAAAAAGGGATTTGGAGGTCCAATAAGGGGATGGTTATATGAAAATCAAAAGTTCGTTAGAAATGAAATAGAAAAATTAAAAAAATTAGATTTTTTAAACTTTGAAAAAATTATTCAAATTTTAGATGGGGAGTTTCAAGGAAAAAAATTTAATTATTTAAATGTTTTTGAATTTTTAATTCTTTCAAGATGGATTGAAATTTTTGGATTTTAATAGTGAAGGGGCAAAAGCCCCTATAAAATAAATTTTCCAAACTTTTCATTTAATTTATAGATATAAGCACCTTTTGGAAGATTTAAATTGAATTTATTATTACCCTTACCTTTTATTTCAAAGACTTTTCTTCCTGAAACATCATAAACTTTAAATTCCCAATCCTTATTTAAGTATATTTCAACAAGCTTTCCTTTAATGATAAAATCTTTCCCTTCCTTAACCTCATCCTTACTAACAGGTGTAATACAAGAATAGCTTAAAATTGTCCATTCCACATCCCAGTCAACATCATCGCTTGTTCCACATACTCCATCAGGACCAGCATTATAACAATAAACCCACATAGCACCGAACCACCAAGGAGAAGTTAAACTTTGAGTAGTTCTAAATGTTGTCCCATTTATTTGCCACCAATTCTGCCAAAGACCTCCACGATTATAAGATGGAGGAGGTGGAATAGCAATTGTGTCTGCTACAAGAGCACCACAAACTTCAGGACCTCTTGAAGTTAAATCCCAATTATATCTTAAAACTGCTACTCTAAATGTGTTATTATATCCCGTAGCATTACAGAATGGATCAGCAGTAGCAGTGCATTTATGATAAAATGCTACATGGAAATAATTAGCAGAGCTTGTAGTAGCACCGGGGCACCATTGCCATCTTGCATCTGTATGAACTGTTGGTGTTCTACTCTCAACAGTCGAAGCATCTATTGTGCCTAATGTCCAGCCAGAAGGTGGAATTCCATTAGCACTCAAATATAGTATATCTCCATCCGTTGAAGACCATTGCCTTTCAAACACAATAAAGTGCGTCATATTTGAATTTGTTAGTCTTCTTGCCACACTAAGCCAAGGCTGATTTATAGGATATTGATAACCACTTAAAACCGTAGTTGATGTCCAAGAACCTCCCCAACCAGCTAGAATCTGTAAATAAATGCTCTATTCTATGGTTTGTTGAGGAAGTTTTCCAATCATATACCGCTTGAATTGTATTATCTCCTCCATTAGAAGAAGAGCATACAGAAGATGAACCTCTTGAGTCATTCGTTGTTTCAAGCATAATTTGATTATTATTATAGGCAGAGCCAGTCCTTGCGGGTCCATCATATACTTGCGACCAGCTAGAGCCACAAGTGGTGCTTCTCCATATCCTTACACCACCCCCGCCTTTATTCATCCCGATAAAGTACCAGTTATCACTAGCACTGCAAGTGCATGAGCCACTTAGCGGTTGCCCCAGACAACCACTTCTTCCCCAATTAAACTCCGCATTTACATAAGGTGTCAATGTTGAAGTAGTTGAAATATCAACCCATGTGCTATATATTACAGTTCCATTCTTATCAAATGTTAATTGTCCTATATCATAATCAGGATAATAATAATCACTTGTATAAGCTAATATAAATAGTCTTCTATATGGGTCTGCTCCAATAGCAACCTCTCCAACATTATAGCTTGGACTATGAACACAAAACATAGGGGACCAACTTTGACCTGCATTTACAGACCTAAATACAACAGCACACTCATTTGTATGACTAACAGCACACCAAGTATTACAAGGAACAACATTTACCGCAGATATAAGTGTATCCTCATTTCCTACTTGAACAATCGTTGGGTTATATTCATAAGCACCCGTTGCAGCAATATCAAATGTATTCCAGTTATTTCCATCTGTTAAAATTCTAAAAGAATCTTTTGGTATGGATTTATTTAGAATTTCAGCTCTTGGCTCAGCTCTTTGAGCAGGAGAAACATTTTTTTGAATTCTTGCTCTTTCATTTTCAATATAAGCTGATAGCAATCTTTCACCATCTTCTATTAGTGTAATCATTTCAGCATAAGCCCAGGCATCATTTTCATTTTTCCATTTATTATAGTAATAATAAATTCTATTCATATGAGGATGGATTTCAGGACAATCAAGACCTTTTATAGCGTATCTTCCACAAACATAAGGCTTATCTTTTTCCCATAGGACTTTATAGAAGCTGTCTATTCTTTCAATTCTCGTTTTCAAAAAGTTTTCATCAACCTTTATTCTCCCTTCTCTTATAGCATTAGCAATTTCCTCTTTTTCAGGTGTCCATCCGAAGAATGGTGCTATTTTATAATTACCATCTACCTTTGGAACATAAACTGATTGAGAAATGTTTTCCTTGGGGCTTTCATTAACAGCCCCCTTCCCCCCTCTTGTTTGAACATCTAAATATAAAAAGAGATAAAGCATAGCTTTAAAATTATAAAGCATAAAAAATTACATTATCAAATAAAAAGAAATTTGCTTATCCTATGTTAAAGTACTCCAAAAATGTCCATTTGTCTTTTAATCTATATAATAACTTTTTGGGTTTCAAAAATTCTTTATTTTTTATTAAGTCTAAATAAAATTGACAATTTACATAAACAAATTGATTTCTAATTTTTAAAATTTTATAACCAAGCTTGTAATTTATAGAATAAATTAAACTTTTAACATTTTGGCTTATATATTCACTTTTCAAATAACCTATTCCAACTTTACCTCCTGATAATAAAATATAAACCAAAAGTGCTATCCATTTGAAAGCACCTTTTATATAAAATTTCTTTGAATTTACTTTTAGAAAAGGTTTTCCATTTAATAAATGAATACTTAAAAATTTCAATTGTCTTAATTTTAAAATTTTTGAAACATTTTTAAATTCAGGGTATTTAGATAAGCTTTTTGAAGATTTATTCAAAAGTATTGAATATAAATGAAGATTATAAAAATTACCATATTTTCTTGCTACTTCTACTGCTCTCTTTATCTTACCTTTAACAAGATACTTTAAAATTAACTCTTGTTTTCTATATCTTGAAAGATTATCAAATTTTCCTTCACCTATTGCTTTTAATGTTTTAGTTTTACAATTCCTTAAAATTTCTCTTGATTTTTCAAAATTACCATCAATAGCATATTTTAAGGCTTTAACAACATTTAAATTTTCACTTGATGATTTCATAAAATCAATTTGTTTTTCAATTTCATTTACAAAGCTATTAAAGTTATATAACTTACCGAGAAATAAAAAAGATATTGCCTTATTACATTCCAAAACAATTTTATTACCCCTTAAAATTAAATTGTAATTCTTTAAACCTTTTAAATAATTTTTATAATTTCCTGTTGAAAATTCAAAATCCAAATCATACAAGTATTGTTTTGATTTATAAATATAGCCCATATTACTAAATAAAACCCTCATAACTTCTTTTAAGTTTTCATCCTTTAATTTAAATTTGCTTAACTTTCTTAAAATAGGAAAACTAATTTCAGGATATTGAGCTTGAACATTAGCGATAGAAATGAAAAGATTTAATTTATTTTCCTTTGGCAGTTTCTCAATTTCATTAATATAATTTTGGTAAATTTGCTTAACTACATCAAATTCTAATAGGACTAAATGAAGATAAATTTTCAATTCAAGAAGAATGTAAAAACTATACTTATTTTCTCTTTCTTTTAACATTTCATCAACCTTTTTAAGATAGTTTCGCTTTTCGTCATTAGTCAATTTAAAATTTTCAGACAACATAATAACTTTTTCAACGAAATTATCTTCATCAAGATAATCATCTGGTATTCTTTCAAGCAAGTAAAAGTGCTTACTTTCAAACTTATAAAATTTTATAATTTTTTTAATCTCATCAAATTTTTTGTCTTCAATTAACATTTCAATGAGTCTTGCTGTTTTATCATCCAATAACTTCTTTTTTAGTTTATAGTAAATTTTTGATAATGCGGATTTTATATTATAATGCTCTTTTAAGTAATTTTGAAAATCTTTCAATTTAAAAAATGGATTGTTTTCCCTTATTTCATATAATAATTCTTTCAATTTATCAATTTTCAAAAATCCTTGTTTTTTAATTTTTATAACCTTATTTGGTGAGCATTTATAAATTTTACAAATTTGACGAATTTTTTTACCATCTTTTAATGCTTTTTCAATTAAGTAATTTTTTGTTATCATATTTTTGAAAATTTTAAAGCTTTGTTAAATAATTTTTAAAACCATCAAAAGTTATTGATAATCAATAAATTATTTTTAATTAACTTAATGTTGAATATGTTAAACTTTCAAACCCTATGAGAAACCTTTTGACCTTAGCGATTGCCCTTTGGGCAGTAAGTGCATGTGGTAAAAGCGGAGGTGGAGGCGGAGGCTCTACGGAACCTGTCCGTGAAATTGCTGTTGGTGGTGATTTGGCTATGAATAGAGCTGTTCAAAGAGTAAAGCCTTCTCAAACTAATCCTGCTCTTTTATACCAAAAGCTAAAAGAATATAACAATTCTATAAATGGCGCATGTCCCAATGGTGGATATTATCAAACAGGTGGAAATATAAATGATAACGATTATGATGGGGTATTTCCTGGCGGATATTATCTATTTTCAAGTTGTATATTTGAAGTTCCTAACGAATATGCTATACCTGTATATGTTTATGTAGATGGCAATTTCATAGGTCTTGATCCAAATGATAATAATCCTTATGTATATAAAGCTGTCTTACAAAATCTTTTCTTTTTGATTTATGTCCAGGACCCATACTCGGGAAATGCTTATTTCTTTGCTGATTATTATCCTCATGATACTTTATATGTAAGTGGCAATGCAAGTGGTGTTTCATCTGATGAAGATTTTGGAGAGGATTTGGGATGGGGATATGATAATGGCTCTCCAGGTGGTGAAATAACATTTTGTGAATATATGGGTAATCAATCCGATTCACTTGGAGCAAGCTATCAGCCCGATGATGGTCAATTCAATCCAAATGCTGACGAAAATGCTAATTATTATGCTGGTGGATATTACTTATATAGTTATGAAAATTATCAACAGAATAATACCTGTAATGATAGTCAGCCTGTTGATTCAATTGGTGCTGGTATAGATATAAATCCAAGTGGTTCTGGTGGAAATGCTCTTCATGATGATGTAAATTGTAAATATGATCCTTCAAATGGTGGTCAATCTGGAACAAAGGAATTTAATAGTGGTAAGGCAAGATTGAAGAATAGAGCAAGTGGTGCTATAAATGAAATAAGTTATGGTTCTGATTGTAAGTCTTCATTTTCTTCTGGAAGTTTATATGGTTATGTTCCAAACTTTGGACCAAATGGAGGAATTTTAGGAATTGAAAAGATGATAGAATATAAACTTAAAACAGAGCCTGCTCACAAGCTATTTTCAAATCAAAGAGTAAATGCAGAAATTGTTAATAAATTCCAAAAGATAAAGGAAAAAGTTAGTATTAAACATGCTCAAATGAAAATAAAACTTGAAAAACTAAAAGCAATTTACTAAGGGGCTTTCGCCCCTTATCCTTTAAAATTTAAAACTATGTCAATCGGTTTCTTAAAAAGTGATATAATTCCATTAATGCCAAATACAATAAATGAAATTAAAAAGTTAAATTTAGAAATTTTCTTTGAAAAGAAAATAGCAGAGCATATTTATATAGATGATGAGGAATTTGAAAAGCTTGGAGCAAAAGCTCTAACAAAAGAAGAGATTTTAAATAGATGTGATATTATTGTTTATTACAGATTTAATTATAATGATATTGAATATATTAGAAGAAATTCAATTCTAATTGGTTTATTTGAGCCATTTGTAAATAAGGAAAAATTAAAATTACTTTTAGAAAAACAATTAACAATTTTTTCATTAGAATTAATCCCAAGAATTTCAAGAGCACAAAGTATGGATGTTTTAAGCTCATTAGCAACAATAGCAGGTTATAAAGCAGTCATTATATCAGCATATTATTTCAATAGAATTTTTCCATTACTTATGACATCTGCTGGAAATTTACTTCCTGCAAAAGTTTTTATAATTGGTGCTGGTGTAGCAGGTTTATCTGCTATTGCTACTGCCAAAAGACTTGGTGCTTATGTATCTGCTTATGATGTTAGAATAAGTACTAAGGAGCAAGTTGAAAGTCTTGGAGCAAAATTTGTAGATTTGGGATTATTTAGTCAAGAAGAAAAATACGGATATGCCAAGAAAATGGATGAAGAATTTTATAAAAGACAAAGAGAAGCATTAAAAGAGTACTTAAAAGATGTTGATATTGTCATAACAACAGCATCTGTAATAGGGGCAAAAGCACCAATTCTAATTACGAAGGATATGGTTGAAGTAATGAAAAAAGGCAGTATAATAGTAGATTTAGCTGTTGAAAAAGGTGGAAATTGTGAATTAACAAAGTATAATGAAATATATGAATATAATGGTGTTAGAATTATAGGAATTCCAAATCTTCCAGCACTTGTCCCTTATCATTCAAGTTTTATGTTCTCAAATAATATAAAGAATTTTCTAAAAATTCTCATTAAAGATGGCTCTTTGAATTTAAATTTAAATGATGAAATTATAAGAGAAACACTTATAAACAATGAAAAAGTTATTTAATTTTTTTATAATTGCCCTTGCTTTCTCTTGTAATAAAAATCCAACTCAACCTGAAAATCAAAATAAACAATTTTATTTAATAGATATTTATCATGGGACAATCAGTTTAGGTCCAAGAAGTTATTGGTATGTGAAATTTCATACTGAGGAAGGCGATTCTATATACTTTGAAGCAATAGTTAATAGTGGCAATGATATTAGTTATGCTTTTTGGTGCGATAGTATTAACTTTGAAAGATGGAAAAATAACGAAAATGCTCAATTAAGAAATTATCAAGAAGCAATTTTGAATTATTCATTTAAATCAATTGTTTCAAAAGGAACTTATTATATTGTTTTAGGAAATAGTGCTTACTTTAGCTCTAAAATATATTGGGCAAGAGGTTATATAAAGACTTTAAGATGATAACGATATTTTTATCTTTAATAGATAATTGGGAAAATTGGGATAAAAGGAGCATTATAATAAGAACAAAAAGCGATTATATTCCAAATGTTTTATCGTCATATAAAATTGAGAAATTGAGATTAAAGAATGCTTATAAGGTTTATATTGAAGTTGCTAATGTGGAGAAATTAAAGTTAATTATTAATCAACTATCAAATGATGAAAACATCATTTATGTTGAGCCAACGATAAAATTTAAATTACTATATGAGCCAAATGACCCATATTATAGCGAGCTTTGGGGATTATATGTGATGTATTTAAATTATGCTTGGAATATAACGAAAGGCTCATCAAATGTTAAAGTTTGTGTTATAGATACAGGAATTGATATTTATCATGAAGATTTAAATGGAAATTTTTTAGCAGGTTATGATGAAGTTGATAATGATAATGATATTTCCCCACCTTCTTCATCAGAAGTACACGGGACACATGTAGCAGGAACAATTTTAGCAATAATGGATAATAACAAAGGTATAGTAGGAGTTTCTCCTAAGAGTAAATTACTTGGTTGTAGAGCATTGACTAATGATGGTGGAACAAGTGATAATATTGCTAATTGTATAATGTGGTGTATAAATAATGGAGCAAGAGTTATTAATATGAGCCTTGGTTCCTCATCACCAAGTTCTATTATTAAAGAAGCAATAGATAGTGCTTATAATAAAAATGTTATTATTGTTGCTGCTGCAGGAAACGATGGACATTATGGTATAGATTATCCTGCTGCTTATGATAATGTTATAGCTGTTGGAGCATTAGATAAAAATGGACAAAAAGCAAGTTTTAGTAATTATGGACCTGAACTTGATTTTGTTGCTCCTGGTGTTGATATTTTATCAGCAGTTCCATATAATAATCAATATGCTAAGCTTCAAGGAACATCTATGGCTACACCTCATATTACAGGAGCAGTTGCTTTAATCCTTTCAATAAATCCAAATTTAAATTTTAATGATGTTTATAATATATTAAAATCCTCTTCTATTCAAATTGGGCAATTACCAAGAAATGATTATTACGGTTGGGGACTTGTTAATGTTTATAGAGCATTATTAAATACACCACAACCTACATTTTCAAATTTAAATTTTAAAACGCCTGAAATTAAAATTTTTGGAAAATTTGTTCAAATAAAATCAGAAAAGAAATTTGAAATTTATTCTATAAATGGTAATAAAATTGCTTCAACTAATAATTTTGAAGGGTTTTTAAATAGTGGTATTTATTTTTTAAAGTATGAAAGTAATTTGAAAAAATTTATAGTTCCTTAAAAAGAAGTATAAAATTTAAAGTCCCTTTAAAATTTTCTTGATGACAGAAAAAGAAGTTTTAGAAATTATAAAAAAGCATCCAGAGGTTATATTAGAGATTATTTATTCAAGCTCAATAGCAACAAAAAAAGACATTAAAATTTTATATAGGAAAATAAAATTAAATTTAGAAAATAAACTTGAAGAAAAAAAAATAGAAATTGAGAAGACCTTAGAGGATAAACTTGAATTAAAGAAACTTGAAATTGAAAAAACAATAAGAATAGAAATAGAAAAAATAAGGAGCGAATTTCAATTAGAAATTGAAAAATTAAGAGCGGAAAGCAACGAAAGAATGAATCAAATGGAAAATCAGATTAGATTAGAAATTGAAAAGTTAAGAAGTGAAAGTAATGAAAGGATTGAAAAGTTAAGAGCGGAAAGTAATGAAAGAATGAATCAAATGGAAAATCAAATTAGATTGGAAATTGAGAAAACGAGAGCGGAAAGTAATGAAAGAACAAATCGGTTAGAAAGTCAAATAAAATTAGAAATTGAAAAATTAAGGGCTGAAACGGAAATTAAATTACAAGCTATGAAAAATTCTCTATTAAAATGGATTATTGGTTTAATTTTAGGTCAAACACTTACAATTTTAATTGCAATAATTTTGAAATAGAATAGTCTCTAACAACTTTAATATGGAAAAACTATTTAATTTAAGTGTTTATGAATTTGATTTTATTTTAAGAGAAGTTTTGAATAAAACATATTCAGATTATTTAATAAATGGACTTAAAAATGAAGAATTTGAAAAAATAAAACCTTTTATTGAAATGGCTAAAATTAAACCTGTTGAATATATTTTTAATAAAGCGTTTTTTAGGAACTTAGAATTGTATGTAAATGAGAATGTTCTTATTCCAAGAAATGAAACTGAGCAACTTGTGGATATTGCTATTAAAATAATTAAGGAAAGAAATTATGATAAAATTTTTGAAATTGGGATAGGAAGTGGAGCAATTAGCATAAGTTTAGCAAAAGAAATTGATAAAATTAAAATTTTTGCTAATGATATTTCATTTAAAGCCTTAAAAATTGCTAAAAAGAATATAAAAAAATATCAAGTTGAAAATAAAATTTTTTTGTTTTGTGGAAATTCAATAAAATCAATAAAATCAAAATTTCATTTAATTATTTGGAATGTTCCATATGTCTTTGAGGATGAATATGTTTATTTAAGTGAAAAAGTAAAAGCAGAGCCGAAATTAGCATTATTGTATAATGATGAAGTTTTTACTTACTTTTTAAATAATTTTAAAAATTTCCTATTGGATAATGGAAGTTGCATTTTAGAAATATCACCAAGACTTATTAAAAAATTAAAAAATTATGGATTTAAATTCTTAAAAGATTTTCAAGGCATTGAAAGATTTGCTATTTTTAGCTTTTAGAACTTTGTAGATTTTACGGGAGGCGCAGGGTAGATGAGCAAAATGTAGGTAAAATAAATAATTTCAAAATTACTAAACGAAAAGATTAAAATGCTTTGTCTAATAAATAATGTTAAGTGCTTGGTTATCAATAATTTATTAAAAAATTTTCTAAAACTATTGATTCAAGGGGGGATTTAAGGTAAAATTGAAATGCTTTGTCCAATAAATAGTGTTAATTCGTTGATAGTTAATAATTTGTAAAAAGTGTTTTAAAATCATTTATTTTATGGGGGACGAAGTTCATAAGCCGAAGGCTTGATTTCAGGGTGGGTGGGGAAAATAAGAAATAATCTATATTTCAGAATTACTAGACAATGCAATTTGAAATTGCTTTGTCCAATAAATAATGTTAAGTGATTGATTATCAATAGCTTATAAAAATTTCAGGAAATTATTGTTTTTATTGGGGGTTCATTTAAGGGGGCGAAGCCCCCTGCCGAAAAATGGGTATTTATAAGCCGTAGGCTTAATTTAAGGGTGGGTGGGAAAATAAAGAAATAATCGTAATTTTAGAATTATTGGACAAGGCACTTTGAAAACTCAATAGACTTTTATAATATAAACTTTTCCCAAATATGGAGCATTTAAGGAATCAATAACATTTTCAGTTTTTATATGACTAACAATATATTGGCAATTTATATTTAATTTTAAAATGCTAAATTGATTATCTCTTGAATGAAGTTTATAAAATCCAACAGGTTTTTTAAGATAAAAGTAAAGTTCAGATGCCAATTGATAATTTGTAGCACATAAACTATAATCCTTTACAATTCTTTTAACTTCTTTTGAAAATAAATTCCAACTTCTAAATTGACTTGTTGGGTCGTTTTGAAAATAAAAAATTGGAAATAAAATATGAATTTTGAGAATGAAAATTAGAATCGCATTTATAACTGAAACATTTACGAAAATTTTTTTCAACTTGTTTTTCTCAATTAAGTAGTGATATGAAAGATAAATTAAGGGAAAGATAATTGGACATGTCCAATTTGCTTCTATTCTATTTCTAAAACTCATAATGAAAAAGAATAATAAAGTTCCAATTAAATTTACTTTTAAAACATTTTCAAAAACATCTTTTGGTTTATAAAGAAATGATGAAATAATTGTTATGAATCCAACAAGAGGACCATAAACAAGAAACTGACCTAAAACATAATCAAAAACATTATTAATTTCAAAGCCTAAACCTTCTCTTTCAAATAACTGATATCTTATGGTTATAAAATCATTTTCAAATTGCCAAATTATATGAGGTAAATAAAACATCAAACTTAAAGCAAAAATCAAATAAAATGATATTCTTTTAAAAATAGTTTTCCAATTTGTAATAATTGTAAAAAGAATTATTAAAACTGAATGATATTTTGAGTAAAGCATTAGTGCTATGGAAACTGAAACAAAAAAAGCATCTTTAAAATTATCTTTAATTAAATAATTTCTTAAAAAATAAAAAAATAAACTTTCTGAAAAAACTAATAATCCATCTGGAACCGCAATAAAACCACCAGCATTTAATAATAAATTTGATAAAATCAATAACGAAAATAAAATTTCATCTCTTCGCTTTAACATTTTATAAAGAATTATTATGGAAATTGTAGTTAAAACAATTGTTAGAAACCTAACACCAAGTTCATTTTTGAAAATTAAATATCCAATCTTGATTGAAAATGCAATTAATGGGGGATGGTCAAAATACCCAAAACTTAAATAATTTGACCATACCCAATAATATGCTTCATCAGGTGCTAAATTTAAAAGATAACTTAAAATGGCATTTGAAATAATCCAAAATAAAATTAAACTACTGAATAACACTTGAAAGATAATTTATTATAGGTTTTATATTAGCAATTGGTGATTGTTTTCTATTATAACCCTTTTCAACAATCATACTTACAAAAGCATATTTTGGCTCATCAGCAGGAAAAAATCCAACAAACCATTTTATATAACCATCATGAATTCTGTCATATAGTGAGCCTGTTTTACCACCAACATCATAACCTCTTAAAAAAGCTCTTGCAGTTCCATTATTTATTGTTTCTTTAAATAAATCTTTTAATTTATGAAATGTTTCTTCTTCAAAAATTCTTCCTTCAATTTTTGTTCTATAATAATAAAAATTACTAATTGAGTCAATTATTGTAATTGACTTTACAAGACCTTTATTTGATATAGCAGTCATAAGTTTTAGAGCATCTATTGGTCTTATTTTACTATTTACAAATCCTGCTCCCATTAAAGCTAAGGAAAAATCATTTTGTGGAAATAAAACATCAAAAAATAATTTTTTACCATATATATATAAATTATAACTTCCAACAAGAATTGCTAATCTACCAAATGCTGGATTATTTGACAAACCAAAAGCTAACTTAAAAGATTGTTTTCTTTCACTATAACTACTTAACCAAATATATGGTCTTTCACTATAAATCCTTCCTGAATAATAAATTTCATCATCAGGATTTAATTTTAGAATTTCAATACTTGCTACTGCTGTTGCTATTTTGAAAAGTGAGGCAGCAGGGAATTTTTCATTTAAACAAACATTATAATTAAATTTAGAACCTTCATAACAACTCATTGCTATTATTCTTCCTTTTTCAATATCTGATACTAAAATTGCTGAAAATTTATAAAATTTTGAATTTTTAATTAAAATGCTATCAGCTATTTTTTGAACTTCATTATCTATCGTTAAATAAACATTCTTTAAGTTAAAAATTAAAATAGGAAATAAAAGCACTTATAAGCTTTGTAAAGACCTTATAAAGCTCTCATTCCTCCTCCAATGCTCCTTAACTTTTACCCATAATTCAAGATAAACAGGTTTCCCAATTAACCTTTCAATTTCTTTTCTTGAAATTGTCCCAAGCTCTTTAATCCTTTTTCCATTTTCTCCAATAATTATTCCTTTTTGAGAATCCCTTTCAACATAAATAACTGCCCTAATATAAACTTTATCTCTTTTTTGCTCAGGATGTTCATCTGGATCTATATATTCTTCAACTTTTACAGCAGTCGCATAAGGAATTTCATCTTTATATAATAAATAGATTTTTTCTCTTATAATTTCTGCTACTAAAACTCTTAAAGGTTTATCAGTTATAACATCATCTTCATAATAAGGTCTATCTAAATCAGGCAGAAATTTTCTTATATTTTCAATCAAAATATCAATCCCATCTCTATATATGACACTTATTGGTATGATTTCTTTAAAATCATATAATTTTGAATAGTTTTCAATTATTGGAAGAAGTTCTCTTTTATCTTTTACCAAATCAATTTTATTTATAGCAAGAATTATTGGTTTATTTTTATTTTTTAAAATTTCTATAATTCTTAAATCTTCCTCATCAGGTAATTTTGGCTCTACTAATAGAACAATTACATCAGCATCATCAATTGCTTTTTCTATTTCAGATAAAGAAAATTCATCAAGTTTATCCTTAACTTTTTTCATAATTCCAGGTGTATCTATAAATATAAATTGAGCATCCTCATAGTTTAAAATTCCAAGTAAATTGAATCTTGTAGTTTGTGGTTTTGGACTCACAGAAGATATTTTCTCTTGAACTAGAACATTTAAAAGACTTGATTTTCCTACATTAGGCTTACCTACAATTGCTACATATCCACCTTTCATAAAACTTTAAAATTTTAAAGGTAAAAAAATCTCTGCTTTAAAATTTTGAAACTTGGAATTATCTCATTATATTAGAAAAGTTTTAATTGATAAACTTAAAGTAATTGAAAATTTAGAGCTTGTAATTGTTTCAAATCTTTCAGAAAATGTTCTCGTAATTGTTCCAACCGCAAATGATGAAAATATAATTTCAGGTGAAAAAATTAGTTATTTAGTTTATAGAATTTGGAAGTTATTAAAAGATAGTAATTGGGGAAATATGGAAGAAATATACATAAAGGGTGAAGATAAAGGTATTATTGCAGTTCCCTTTCATAATAATGAATTCTTTATTGGAGTTATATTCAGCTATCCTATAAACCTTTCAGTTATTATTTCCGCCATTAAGGAAACTTTAAAAGAATTAAATATGATATTAGTAGGATGAAAGTAGGAATTATTATGGGAAGTTTATCAGATTTTGAATATATGAAAGAAGCAATTGAAGTTCTAAAAGAATTTGGAATTGAGTATGAGGTTGAAATTGTTTCAGCTCATAGAACACCTGATAGAATGTACGAATATGCTAAAACTGCAAGAGAAAGAGGAATTGAAGTAATAATAGCAGGTGCTGGTGGCTCTGCTCATCTTCCTGGTATGACCGCAAGTTTAACGGACTTGCCTGTGATTGGTGTTCCAATTCCTACAAAATACTTAAATGGTTTAGATTCATTATATTCAATTGTTCAAATGCCAAAAGGTATTCCTGTTGCTACTGTTGCAATTGGGAATAGTTATAATGCGGGAATTTTAGCAGTTAGAATTCTTTCTATAAAATATAAAGAGCTTGAAGAAAAACTGAAAAATTATTCACAAAAACTAAAAAAACAAGTTGAAGAAATGAATAAAAATGTTCCTAATTTATGAAACTTTCAGATACTTATTTTCAAGAAAAAGTCTAACATTTTTTGTTATTGCTTCTACATTTCTTTTGTTTTCAATTCTCGGTATTACAATTTTATTTACATATCAATCATTTCAATATCTCAATAAAATTAAAAAGGAAATTAGAATTCAAGCATACTTAAAACAAAACCTTAATAGTCTTGATAGTATAAAAATTTTAACAATTTTAAATTCAATTAGTGGAATTGAAGCAATATATTATAAATCAAATAGACAAGCTTATGAAGAGCTAATAAATAATTATAGGGAATATAAAGATGTTTTTTCAAGCATTGATATTAATGAGCTTCCAAATTCCTATATTATTAAGCCAAAAATCTATTGGACAAAAAGTTTATTGTTAGAAGAAATTTCAAAAAAAATTAAAATGATTGATGGAATTGAAGATGTTTATTATGGAAAAGAATGGATTGTATCACTTGAAAAAATTTCAAATGCTTTTATTTTAATTAGCATTTTTTTAGTTATTATTATATTTCTAACATTTATTTTTATTAGTTCTTATGCTGTAAAAATCGCAATAAATGACCATAAACTTGCGATTGAAATTTTAAAACTTTCAGGAATTAGTTATTTTAAAATATATTTTCCATTTAGATTGATGGGGATTCTTTATGGTTTAATTCCTTCAATTCTAACATTTATTTTTTTAAATGCTTTTATATTTATTTTAAAATTATTTAATTTCAAGCTTTTTCCATTTCCCAATACTTTTCTCTTTTTAATAGTTATATTTGGTGTTTTGGTTGGATTCTTATCATCTGAAAACGCTTTAAGAGAGAATTCTTAAAATTTTTGATATTGTTTGTTTTAATTCACTTCTATTAACCACTAAATCTAATTGACCCTTTTTTAGTAAAAATTCACTTCTTTGAAATCCTTCTGGTAATTTTTGTTTTATTGTTTGCTCAATAACCCTTGGACCAGCAAAACCAAGTAATGCTCCCGGTTCAGCTATTAGTATATCTCCAAGAGCAGCAAATGATGCCATCACTCCACCCATAGTAGGGTCAGTTAAGATATTTATATACAAAATTGAATGTTTTTTCAATTCAAGAACAGCAAGCGTTGTTTTTGCCATTTGCATTAAAGAAACTATACCCTCATGCATTCTTGCACCTCCTCCTGATGAGGTAAGAGCAATATAAGGAATTTTTTTCTCTATTGATTTTAAAGCTCCAAAGAAAAATTTTTCTCCAAGAACAGCACCCATTGAGCCTGCCAAGAATCTAAAATCAGTTATAAAAAAAATCACATCAAAACTGTCTATTTTCGCATATCCAACTCGTGAAGATTCATTCAATTTTGTTTTTTCTTTAAGCTCCTTTATTTTTTCCTTATAACCAGGAAAATTTAAAAAGTCAATTGTTTCTAAATCTGTAAGATATTCTTCAATAAAATTTCCACCATCTAATAAATAATTCATATATTGCTCAGATGTTATGCGGAAATGATAATTACAATTTGAGCAAATCCAAAAGTTTCTCTCTAAATGTTTTTTATATAAAATTTCAGAGCAGTTATCACATTTAATCCATAAATTATCAGGAGTTTCCCTTTTTTCAGTAATTTGGGGAATTTTCTTATCTTTTTTACCAAATAACATATTTTAAAATTTTAAAGGATAACATTAAGGTTTATTTTTGAAAGTAGTAAGCAAAACAAAATTTTGTAAATTAAAAAAATTGCCTTTATAAGTTATTCATAATCAATAACTTATAAGACTTGAAATGGTACCAATTTAAACTAAAAAATTTTCGGTATGACGCTTATAACCTTTATTTTTGTAAATAGTTATGGGGATAGTTTAGATAATTATGCTCTTGGTATAACGATAACATCATCTAATGATATAATTATTGTTGGTCAAGATGTAAGTAATGGCAGTATCATAAAAATGGATTTAAATGGAAATATAAAATGGGTCAAAAAGGTAGGAGGAACCTTAACATTAGGTGATGTTATAGAATCTTCTGATGGAAAGTACATTATAGTGGGACAAGAATCACAAAATCTACTATATGTTTCAAAAATTGATACTAATGGTTCAAAAATATGGGAAAAGAACATAGCACTTTATCAGAGTCCTTTTTATGGTGTCAGAATAGAAAAATTGAAAGATGGGAATTACTTAGTTGTTGATTATTATGGGGGATTGTTGATAATAGACGAGAATGGAAATGTTATAAAAACGAGACAAGAGACGAGTATTTCTTATATGACATTTTATAATGGTTTGGCAAGACTTGAAGGTGGTTATTTAATAGTTGGAAGAAGTACAAATTTTTATGGTATGTTTATTGTTTATGGTGATTTTTCTCTTGATTATTTAGTAAGAACAGACCAGCCTACTACTTCAATTTATCCTTATTTTTTAGTTCAGGATAATGACAGCTCTTACTTAATTGGTGGCTCAACAGGCTCAAAAGGATTTATAATAAAACTTGATAAAAGTATAAATCCATTTCAAGTAAAGTGGGCTAAAACTTACAATGAAATAAATAATATAAATTTTATTTCAAGGATAAGTGATGGTAATTATGTTGCTTTTGGAAACTACAAAGCGACAGGTGATTCAGCTCAGATTGTTATTTTTAAATTTGATAGTTTAGGTAATGTGTTGTCATCTAAAATTTTTAAAAGTTTTCATAATAAATACATTAGAAGTGCGGTTTATAGAAGTGGATATTTTTACATAATTTCAGATTTTAAAGGTGTTAATAATTGGGATCTTTTGCTTATAAGAGCAAATGAAAATTTCTCTGATATTTGTGGTCTTCAAAATCATAATTTAACCTCTATGGATTTTCAACTCAATAGACAATCAGTAAGTCATAGTTATTATACTGGTAATACAATTTTTACCCCTTCAACTTCTATAACTAATTTAAATTATAACAGTAATAATTTTTGTGCTGTTAATTTATTTGAATTTTGTGATGATGAATTAAGAATTTTGATAGATGGTTATAACCTTAAAATAATCTCAAAGCAAAAAGATAATTTTTATAAAATTTATGACATTTCTGGAAATTTTATAATGAAAGGTTATTTAAAGGAGGGTTTTACAAATATAAGACTTAATAAAAAAGGTATTTATATTTTAAAACTAAAAAAGAAAAGCTATAAATTTATAGATTTAGACACCCTTTATAAAACTGCTATTATTACAGGTACATCATCAGAAGTAATAAATGATTTAGAACTAGATAAAGAAGGAAATGTATTTGCTGTTGGGACAGTTACTTCTACATTTGCTGAATTTTCAGAGAATAAGAAAATTTATGGCTCATCATCGCTTGAAGATGTATTTGTTGTAAAATTAAGCAATAACTTGGATAAACTATATAAAACAGCTGTCCTTGGTAGTAGTTTTTATGATTATGGTAGCTCAATAGTTATTGACGAGAATAATGAAATTTTTGTAAGTGGTATAACATATAATGCTTATGATTTTGCTATAAATAGGATTTATTATGGAGAAGTAGGAAATGCTGATGTTTTTATTTCAAAATTATCAAATGATTTAGATACTTTATACAATACAGCAATTATATCAAGTAAAGGAAAAGAATCAAATGTTTTTGGTATTGAAATAATTAATAGTGATTTAGTAGTAGCTTTTTCAAGTGATAATTATAAAAATGTTGGTGGAAATGTGAAAAAGTTATTTTGTAATAATGGAGGGTTATATGATGTTTTAGTAGCATATATTAGTAAGAGTTTGGATAGTTTGAACAAAATAGTGGTTTTAACAGGTAATGGTGATGATGATGGTTGTTATTATAGAGGTAAGTGTTTATCAAAATTCCGAGGAGAAATTTTTGTAGTATTTTCAATAAGTAAAGTGATTGATATTTCTAATTATAGCGTTGGAAATATATACGGTAATGGAAATTATTATATAGGTCTTTTTAGTTCTTCTTGTTTAAAAAGGAGGGAGCGACCATGAAAAATCTCATAACTACAATGATGCTGATTGTGTTTGGTGCTATAAGCACCATATTTCTGACCGCTCAGTTTGTGAAGAAGGAAGCAAATTTCACTGTCTATATAAGAGCATACGATACGAATATACCAGAAGCTACTATTGAGGGTGTAACTATAAAGAATGTCCGTCAATTCAATGTTATAAATGAGCCTTCTGATCTCGTAGTGAAAAAAGGAACAAAGGTAAATATTACAATTATAAATGAATCACCAATAACTGAGAATCTTTCTATTGAAGGTTATAGCGAAGTCAACTGGACATTGAAGACAAAGGAGAAAAAACAATTTTCATTTACTGCTAACAAAGTAGGCTCATACACAATATGGTGTAATCTACATCCTAAGAACATTCATTTAACAGGAACTCTTTCTGTAATAGAATGAGCATATTTATTGTTTTTGGACCCCTTTTGGGGTCCTTTCAATTTTCACACTTAAAAATATATCATTATAGTTTTTTGAAATGATTTGAAAACCAAATTTTTTATTGATATAGCTTATCAATCGTTTTACTTCTCTCTTTCTAAAATGATAATAATTATTTAAATTGATGTGTCCTTTTAAATTTATAAGGCTTAAAAGAAACTTAAAAGCTTTGCTATTTTTTCTTAACTTTACTGATTTACTCGCAACTTTTAAATTAATAAATTTTCCTTTTTCAAATAATTTTAAAGTTTTTGAAAGTTTTAAATATCTTGAAATAATTCTTAAACATTTTGAATTTTTAAAATTTTTTGGAACTTTTCTAAATAGTATCATATTTATGTACAAATGAGTTAAAATTTTATGTTTTTTAGCTAATTGAAAAGCTAAATTAAACCTACCTTTTAAAAAATAGTAAAGAACCTTATCTTTAATCCTTAGAGAATTTTTAAGAGAATTCAAGTTAATTTCAATTTTCAAATTATCATATATTGCTCTTTTTAAATTTATAAGCATTTCGTAATTTCTATAAGAAATTTTATATCTGGAGCAAAGACGAGAGACTTCTCTTAAATTAAATTCAAATGCTAGCTCATTACCTACCATCAAATTAGCAACAGCCTTTTTAACCAAGTACGCTATTTTTTCTCCCTCATAATGAGAATTGGGTCCAAAAGTTAAAAACTTACGAAAATTGCCCTCATAAAAATAAATATCTGGATCACTTGGATTTAATTTTTCAAGCTTGTCAATAGAACCTATTGAAATATAAATACTTTTTAATAAATTATAAATCCATTCTTCTTTTTGTTTATTATAAAGCCTTTCAAATAGTTTTAGAAGTTCATTTAGGACTTCTTTTCTATCCCAATTTGAATTTAAAATTATTCCAAAAGTTCTATATTTTAGCCAATTAGGTAATTTTTTTATATTGTTTTTTTCATTTTTATAAATTTCAAAAATTTCATCTTTTCTTGACAAATTTCTTAAAATTTCAATTTTTACAAGTAAGAATTTATAATAAGAAAAATTATAGTTTGATTTTAGGCATAATTGAATATAATCGTTAATTTTTTTTAGTCCTAAATTAAAATCAATTTTTCCAAATGCTATTAAATGATTATATTTATGAGGTAAGTGAAATAATGGAATATATTCATCTTCAATACTTTCGTATAAATAAGTCCATTCTTTCTTTAAAAGATTGTAATTTAAAATCTCTTTTATTGCTTGAAAATTCCTTTCAGCTATCATCTTCTTTATTAAAATTTCAAATTCTTCATTTGGATATTTAATTGAATTAAATCCATACCTTGAAAGTTTATCTATTATTAACGATTTGGGCAATTTAAAAATTTTCTTTAATTTCATAATGTTAATAAATGGATTATTTTCTATATACAAGTAAACTTGATAAGCTAATTCATCCTTAAACTTTTCCAAGCTTAAAATTTTAAAGTAAATCTAAATAATTTAGGGTTTTTGTAGGGGGCAAAGCCCCCCAAGGCATAAATAGGTGGAAAAAAGAAAAATAAATAATTTTAGAATTACTAAACAATACATTTCAATTATACTTTAAAATTTTAAGCTTTATGATAACTCTTCTTGTTGATTACAATTGGGAAAAGTTTCTTCCTTTCTCTTGGACAAGACCACTTTGGGATTTAAGGATGGGAATTTTTACATTTCTTGAAAGGATTGGAAAGCTATATGGTAATGTTTATGGATATACTCATAGAGAGTATTTAAGAGGATTATTTTCATCTTATCCCGAAGATAAATGGACTGAACAGACACTTCTTTTGATTCCTACAATTTACTTTGAAGAATACCCTGATTTTAGAAGGGATAAGGATACTTTATTTCTTGATAAACATAATAGACCATTTGGTGTATTTTTAAAGAATTTTAGAGTTTTTGACTTTACTAAGGAATTTGATGGAGCAATTGAAAAAATTGATAGTGTTATTTTAATTGAAAAGCCTTGGGAATTTTTAGATTATATTTCATCACAAATAGAGAAAGATTATAAAATATCAAATAAAAAATCATTTAAACCTTATAAAGGTGTTGTAATGGTTGGAACTACTGAAATTTTTGTAGATACAAGTGTTGAAGTTGAGCCTGGTGTTATAATTGATGCGAGTGAAGGTCCAGTTTATATTGATAGTGGAGCAAAAATAATGGGAAATAGTTATATTAAAGGTCCAGTTTATATTGGTAGAAGTAGTACTATAATGCCTTTAACGAAATTAAATAAAAATGTTGTAATAGGACCTGTTGTTAAAGCTGGTGGAGAAATAACAAGTAGCATTATATGGGGTTATTCAAATAAACAACATGATGGTTTCCTAGGGGATAGTATAATAGCTGAATGGGTAAATATTGGTGCTGGAACACAATTTAGTAATTTAAAAAATACATATGGAACAATTAAGATGTTTTATTATCCTCAAAAAGAAGAAGTGGAAACAAATAGACAATTCTTAGGGGCATTAATAGGACCTCATGCAAAAATTGGTATAAATTCAATAATAAACTGTGGAACTGTTATGGGAGCATTTACATCAACCGTAGGAGGGAAAATAACATCAGGCTTTATACCAGATTTTACATGGATTGATGATGAAGAAATGGATTTAAATAAGGCAATTGAAATTGCTAAAAGAATGATGATAAGAAGAGATTTTTCTTTAACGGAAAAATATGAAAATATGATAAGAGTGATATATGAACTATCAAAACAATATAAGAAAAAGAGAAGTGCTAGAAAAAGGTCTTGAATTATTAGCAATTTTTTTAACAATTTTAATTGGTTTTTTAAGTCATAAGAAAAGTTTAGTTTCGCTTGAATTTATAATTGATTTATTAGCATTTTCTATAAGTTGGCTAATAATTACCTCTCTTATTAAACCAAGCTTTAAAAACATATTTATTATTAGCTTTTATTCCGCAAGTTTTGGAGCTTTAATAAGAGCAATTTTACTGCTTGATAGTGAAATCAAAATTTCATTTGTTCTTGTATTCTCAATTTTTCAAACAATAATGCTTTACATTACTAAAATAATTCAAGTATTTATAAAATGAAAGTTAGTGTAATTATTCCTGTCTATAATGGAAAGAACTATATAAAACAATCAATAAATTCAGCTTTAAATCAAACTTTTAAGGATGTTGAAGTTATTGTAATTGATGATTTTAGTAATGATGGCACTTATGAATATGTTTTAAATGAATTTGGAAATGTCGGAAAAGTTAAAATTTTTAGAAATGAGAAAAATATGGAAAGAAGTTATAGCAGAAATTTCGGATTTAATGTTAGTAGTGGTGAATATATTTTCTTTTTGGATTATGATGATGAATGGAAAGCTAATTATATAGAGGAGACAATTGAAAACTTTAATAATTTTGATATTGTTTATTCTATTCCAAGAACATTTATAGATAAAAATGGTAATGTTTTAAGAGTTTCAAAGAGGAAGTATTCAAAAGATATAAATGAATTAGTTTTTTCCGCTCAAATTGCTTATCCATCTGCAACTGCTTTTAAAAGAGAAAAATTTATTTACTTTAATGAAAACTACAATCAAAGGGAAGATTGGGAATTATTCATAAGAGCAGTTTTAAGTGGTTTGAAAATTAACGTTATTGATAATAATAAAGTTATGATAAGAGAGCATGATAAACGAACAAGTGGGGGTTTAAGTTTTTTAAATAATACATTAAAAGTTTATTTTGATTACAAGAATAAAATTCCCAAAAATTATTTGCCATTTTTTTTATTTCATGTTTCTGAAACATTATTAAGATATGGTAAGTTGAAAGATGGTTGGCTCTTATTATTAAAAGCAATAAAATTAAATCCAAGAATTTTACTAAATAGCAGAAGAATTGGTAGCATCTTAAAAAGAGGTTTTAGAGTAAGAATATGAATATTTTAATTACTTATAAGCTTAAAGATGTTGAAAGGAAAATATATGAAATGCTTAGAGAAAAGGCAAATGTAATTTATCTTTCTGATTTGAAAAAAGATGAAAGAATTGAAATAATAAAAGATGTTAAAGCTATTGTTTGTGCTTATCCTGAAAGGGAGCTAAAAATTGAAGAAATTAAAGAAATGAAAAATTTAGAATATGTTTTTTGTATATTTGCAGGTGTTGATCATATTGATAATAAGCTATTTCCAAATGCTAAAATAATTTCTAATAGTAATGGTTATTCAATTCCTGTTGCAGAGCATGTTTTTGGAATGATTTTAGTTCTGGCTAAAAGACTCATTATAAATCATAATAAGCTTAAAGAAGGGATATTTGAGCAATCAATTAAAAGTACTTTACTTTATAACAAAGTTTGTGGCATTATTGGATTTGGTGGTATTGGGAAAGCTGTTGGAAAATTAGCAAAGGCATTTGGTATGAAAGTTTATGCTATAAATTCAAGTGGTAAAACTGATGAAATTGTAGATTATATTGGAACATTATCAAATCTTGATTTTGTCTTACAAAATTCTGATGTTATCGTTATTTCAATTCCATTAACAGAAAAAACAAGAAATTTAATATCTAAAAGAGAACTTGAAATTATGAAAGAAAATGCTATTCTTATAAATGTAGCAAGAGCTGAAATTATTGACCAAAAAGCACTTTATGAGCATATGAAAAATCATCCTGAATTTAAAGTGGGTTTAGATGTATGGTGGGAAGAGCCATTAAAAACAGGTAAGTTTAAATTAGATTATAATTTCTTTGAATTTGAAAATTTCATAGGCTCCCCCCACAATTCTCCATTAGTTCCTGAAATTTTTGAAATGCGCACAAAAAATATGGTTGAAATAATAAAGAAGTATATTTAAGTTTTAGTGAGAAAAATTTCTGCGAAAGTCTTATTTTCAGGGAGAGAGGATATTAACATGCTTTAAAATTTTCAATATGATAACTTTATTGCTTTTAGCTCAAATAACAAGAGATGAATTTATGGACTTTAAGAGACAAGTAGAGGTTCAATTTGCCGAAATAAAAGGTGAGATAAAAGAATTGAGATCCCAAATCCAAGCCTTAAATCAAAGAATAAATGATTTAGATAAAAGAATAGACGATTTAGATAAAAGAATAGATGATTTGAGAAAAGACAATGAAAATATAAGAAATGATATAAGAAATCAAATGATATTTTTTGGAACTTTATTTGTAGGAATTTTAGGTGTTTTAATTACATTTTTGATTTCATGGTTAAATTTTGTAAAGGATTATAAGGAGAAGAAAGCAGATAAAGAATTGGTTGTTAAGCTTGAAGAAAAATTTAAGAATTTAGAAGAAGAAAATAAGAGGTTAAAAAATCAAAATCAAGTTTTAATTAACATAATTGAAAAAATTGTAAACGGTAGTAGTAAGGAAGAAATAAAAGCAGAGATTGAGATAATTAAAAAGCTTTAAATGCCTTTTATCGTTTAAAATTTTCAAACTATGAATAAGGCAGATGAATTAAGAAAAACATTTTTGGAATTTTTTAAAGAAAAAGGTCATTTAATTTATCCTTCAAGCTCATTGCTACCAAGGGGAGATAATACACTTCTTTTTACAAATGCAGGTATGAATCAATTTAAAATATATTTTTTAGGGGAAGCAGAACCGCCTTCAAAAAGAATCACTACTTGTCAAAAGTGTTTAAGAGCAGGAGGAAAGCATAATGATTTAGATAATGTTGGATTTACAAGAAGACATCATACATTTTTTGAAATGCTTGGTAATTTTTCATTTGGAGATTATTTTAAAAGGGAAGCAATTTTGTGGGCTTGGGAATTATTAACGAAAGTCTTTAAAATTCCAAAAGAAAAGCTATATGTTAGTGTTTATTATAAAGATGAGGAAGCATATTATATTTGGAGAGATGAAGTTTCAATAGATGAAAAAAGAATTTTTAAATTTGATGAAAAAGACAATTTTTGGGAAATGGGGGATGTTGGTCCTTGCGGTCCTTCAACAGAAATTCACTATGATTTAGGCGATGAAATGCTTGAATTATGGAATATTGTTTTTATGGAATTTAATAGAAAACATGATGGAAGTTTAGAGCAACTACCAAAGAAAAATGTAGATACGGGAATGGGTTTAGAAAGATTATTATCAGTTATTGAAGGTGTTAATAATAATTATCATACTTCATTATTTATGCCAATTATTAAAGAAATTGAAAACTTAACAGGTGTTAAGTATTATGAAGAAACAGGAGTTTCCCATAGAGTTATAGCTGATCATATTAGAGCATTAGTTTTTGCGATTTCTGATGGAATTTATCCAAGTAATTATTCAAGAGGTTATGTTTTAAGAAGAATTTTAAGAAGGGCTTATAAGTTTGCTCAAAAGTTAAATGTTAAAGAGCCAATTTTATATAAGCTTGTTGATGTTGTTTATGAAATTATGAAAAATGCTTATCCTGAAATCTCAAAGAATTTAAAAACTATTAAAGAAGTAATTAAAAATGAGGAAGAAAAGTACATTCAAACAATTGGAAAAAATATCATTTATTTAAATGAAGTTATTGAAAAGTCAAATGAAATAATAAAAGGTGAAGATATATTTAAACTTTATGACACTTATGGAATTCCTTTGGATTTAATTGAGGAATACGCAAAAGATAAAAATTTAAAACTTGATTTGGAAGGTTATGACAAATTATTAGATGAGAGAAAGAGGCAAACAAGAGAAAAAAGAAATATAATGCTTATTGAAAATTGGGATTATATTGATGATAATTATAAATCAACTAAATTTGTAGGTTATGACTTTATGGAATATAAAACAAAAATTGCTAAATATAAAATTGAAAATGATAAAATTTATATTGTTTTGTTTGAAAGTCCATTTTACCCTGAGGGTGGTGGTCAAGTTGGAGATAAAGGAGTTTTAATTTTAGAAGATAATGAAATTGAAATTTTTGACACTAAGAAAATAAGCTCAGATATTGTTTTATTTGGAAAATTAAAAAACAATATAAAATTGAATAATTTGGAAGTTTTGGCAAAAGTTGATGAAAATTTAAGAAGAGCAAATATGAGAGCTCATACTGCAACACATTTATTACATTCTTCATTACATAGAATTATCGGAGAGCATGCATTGCAACAAGGCTCATTAGTTGAAAACGATAGATTAAGGTTTGACTTTTCACATCCAAAACCTTTAAGTGATAAAGAGATTAAAGAAATTGAAAGACTTGTTAATGAGAAAATTAGAGAGAATTTAGAAGTTATTTGGGAATATAAGAATTATTTAAGTGCTATAAATGAAGGAGCAATTGCTATTTTTGAAGAAAAGTATGGAGATATTGTAAGGGTTGTTAGTATTGGAGATTTTAGTAAAGAATTATGCGGAGGAACACATGTTAAAAGAACAGGAGAAATTGGATTTTTTAAAATTATAAAAGAGGAATCAGTTAGTAGTGGAATTAGGAGAATAAATGCTTATGTTGGAATTAAAGCTTTTGAATACATTAAGGAAAATGAGGAAATTCTTAAAAAAGTTTCAATTTTATTAAAATCAGACATTAAGGAAGTGCCTGAAAAATTGGAAAAAACTCTATTAGAAAATAAGAATTTACAAAATGAGTACAATAAAATTCTTGAAAAGTACATAAGTATTTATTCAAAGCAAATGAAACAAAGAGAAATAAATGGTTATAAGTTTTATTTTGAAGTTTTAAAGGATGTTGATATGGAATTTTTAAGAAAGTTGGCAGATTATCTACAAAGAGATGATGTAATTATTCTCTTGTTCTCAAAAAGTGAAAATAAATTAATAGCACATTTTAGAATTGGAAAGCTTTTAAGAGAAAAATTTAACGCTAAAAACTTAATGATAGAAATTTTAGGAAAAGGAGGAGGCTCTGACATTAAAGCAGAAGGAGGAACAGAAAATTTAGAAATTTTGGGAACTTTGGAAGATAAAATTAAAAAATTGCTTATTTAGTATTTAGAAAAATTGAACAAAAAAGATAAATGCACTTTTTTTGGAATTTCAATTTTTTATTTGCCCTGTCTAATAATTCAAAACTATTTATTTTTCTATGTTTTTCCCACCCTAAAAATAAACATAAAATTTCAAATTAGGGCTTTCTGAATTTCCTGAAAACTGCAAGTTTTGCCCTAAAGAAAAGTCCGAATGAAATATTCGTAAGTAAGATGTATGAGCCGCGGGAAGATAGGACGATACAATAACAATTTGTATCCCTACTTCTATTCTCATTTCCTTTACACCAACAGCACTGGCACGGAAAAACCTAATAAGTAAGTCATTTACTTCCAGCTTCAAAAGCATTCTTAAAATTTTAAAGCCTATTTTTTAAAGTTTTAATGAAAATCATTATTTTATATCAGAATTACTAAATGAGGCGATATTCATTTGCTGACAAATATCTACTTTCTTTATTTATTGGAATGGTTAATGCTTTGGCAGTTTTAGGAGTAATAATAGCGGAAAATTGATGAACACGAGCATAAATTAAATCTCCAACTACTAAAACTTTTGAAGAATTTTTTCGTTTTGTGTTTATTTTAAGAGGCTTCCATTTTTGACCATAAGGGTCTTGCTCTAATATGCTTGCTATTTTGTTAATAATTAGCTTTTTATTGTTTTTGATTTGGTTTATCTTGTTTTTTATTTCATTATCATTTATTTTGATTTGTATCATTTCTTTTCAAAAACTTCTTCAAATTTTTTCCTTAAAATTTTTCTTATCTTCATAACATCAGTTTCTTCGGGGTAAGGAAAAGGTTCTTGCCAGAAATTTTCATATACCTTTTTCCAATACTCAGGATTATCCCAATTTCTATGCATTTCTTCTTTTATTTTTGCCTCTTCTCTAATGGATTTTAATTCTTCTTCAAGTGTATCATATAGCTTTATGCGATAGATTTTTGGCTTTTTTTCTCTTTTTGCCATATTGAAATTTTAAAGCATAAATTAGGTACTTTGTCTAGTAATTCTAAAATATAGATTATTTCTTATTTTCCCCACCCACCCTAAAAATAAGCCTTCGGCTTAAAAATACCCATTTTTATGCCTCGGGGGGCTTCGCCCCCCAACAATCCCCCGCTGAATTCAGTAATTCTCCAAAATTTTCACAAGTTATTGATAACCAACTACTTAACACTATTTATTGGACAAAACAGGCTTTTGCTTCAATTAAACAAGTCTTTTTCTTATTTGATATGAAATATAATCAACAATAGCAATAGTAATTATTACAATAATTATTATTATTCCAACTTGTTCCCAACTTCTATTTTGAACTTTTAAAATCAATTGTGTTCCTATTCCACCTGCTCCAATCATTCCAACAATTGTAGCACTCCTTACAGCTAATTCAAATCTATAAATTGAATAGCTTGAAAAATAAACAAATACTTGTGGAATTATACCAAAGAAGAATTTTTGCCAAAAGTTCGCACCAACACTATCAAGGGCTTCTATAACTCCTTTATCTATATTTTCAATTGCTTCTGTATAAAGTTTTCCAAGCATACCAATTGAATGAATTCCAATAGCAAGAGAACCAGCAAATGGACCAGGTCCCACAACACTAACAAAAATAATAGCGAGCAAAATTTCAGGAAAAGTCCTAATGAAATTCAAAACAATTTTAAAAATTCTTGAATATCTTGAAAAATTAACAGCAGAAAGAAAACCAAACGGAATTGCTAATAATGAAGCTATAAATGTTCCAAAATAAGCAATAGCAAGTGTCTTTAACATTTCAATTAACATATTGAAAAAGAAATCAGTAAATAATAAGTTTATAGAATTTACAAACATTCTTTTAATAATTGTCAAACCTCTTGGAATTCCTTCAATAATCCTATTAAAATTAATATCCACTGAGCTAATAGCCCAATAATAAACAACAATAATAATGAAAATAATAAGAAAATTTCTCTTTTTCATAAAATTTTCTCCCTTATCTTTTCACTAACATAATCAATTACCAAAACAGCTAAAAATGTTATAAAAACTATCATACTAACATTATCATAATTCATAAGCCTTATATTTTCTATTAAAATTTGACCAATTCCACCCGCTCCTACAAGTCCCAAAACAACTGAAACTCTCACATTTACCTCAAATGTATATAAGCTATAAGATATAAAATTTGGTAAAATTTGAGGAATTATTCCAAAATAAATCATCTGAATTGTATTAGAGCCTGTTGAAATAACACCTTCTAATTGATTCCTATCAATAGCATCAATATCTTCTGATAATAATTTTGTTATTATTCCAAAAGAGAATAAACTAATGGCAAGAATACCGGGAAGAACACCAATACCAAATATAGCAACAAAAATTGAAGCAAGAACAATATCAGGTATAGTTCTAATGAAATTCATAAAAATTCTTGAAAAGTAATAAATTATTTTATTTTTCATAACGATATGTGTAGCAAGAAAGCTAAAAGGAAAAGCAAAAATAACAGCAATTGTAGTTCCAATAATTGAAATTTTAATTGTTTCCATAAGTTTTTGAAAAATTACAGGGAAATACGAATAGTTAGGTCTCACTAAAGCATATAAAAAATCAAAAATTCTATTTAATCCAAAAATTAAATCAAATAAATTAAATTCTACCACAATAGCAGAAATAATTAAAAGCAAAAAAAACAAAAAACTGATGATGAAAATTTTTAGTTTTGTTCTAAATGTTAAAACACTCATATTTTAGGAAGTTGAAATTTTATCCTTTCCATGGCATTTTCAATTTCTATAACTTCCTCTCCTCCTTTCTCTAATAAGTAGTCAATTGTTTTCTGAACTAATATCTCAGGTGTTGATGCCCCTGATGTAATACCAACATTTTTAACATTATTTAGCCAATTATCATCTATATCTTCATAACTTTCAATTAAATAAGATTTAGCACCATATTTTTCAGCCACTTCTTTTAATCTATTAGAATTAGAGCTTTCCTTTGAGCCAATAACAAAAACAACATCACATATTTTAGCAATTCTCTTAACAGCATCTTGTCTATTTTGCGTAGCGTAACAAATATCTTCCTTCTTAGGTAAGACAATTTGAGGAAATCTTTTTTTTAAAATATCAATTATTTCTTTTGTATCATCAACACTTAAAGTAGTTTGGGTTAATAAAGCTAATTTTTCAGATTTAGGAATATAGTTTAATGCTTCTTCTTTACTTTCAATAATATCTATTTTATCTTCTGCTTCACCTTTTATTCCTATTGCTTCAACATGATTTTTATGCCCAACATAAATAATATAATATCCATTTTTCACAAATTCAATAGCTTCTTTATGAACTTTACTTACTAATGGACAGGTCGCATCAATTACTTTTAAATTCTTCTTTTTAGCAATTTCATAATGTTTTGGAGGTGAGCCATGAGCAGAAAATATAACTATTGAATTGTTAGGAATTTCATTTAAATTTTCAACAAATATAGCACCTTCCTTTTCAAGTTCCTTCACAACATATTTATTATGAACAATAGCATGCTTAACATATATTGGTTTTCCGTACTTCTTTATTGCTAATCTGACTATTTCAATTGCCCTATCAACACCTGCGCAAAATCCTCTTGGTCTTGCTAAATATATTTTAAATGACATTATGAAAATTTTAAAGTTCATATAAAATGTGAGTTTGCTTTGTCCAATAATTCTGAAACTATTTATTTTTCTAACCTACCCTAAAAATAAGCCTTTGGCTTTAAAGTCCCCCATAAAATAAATGATTTTAAAACACTTTTTACAAATTATTAACTATCAAAGAATTAACATTATTTATTTGGACAAAACAATTTTATTATATTTTTTCAACCCTGAAATTAAGATTTCGTTATATAAAAACTATATTTTTGGATTTTGGAAACTTTGCCCTACATCACCCATAAAATAAATGATTTTAATTAAAAGTTTTATAATTTATTTACTGGACAAAGCTTTACCTATTATCTCAAAAAGAAATAAAACTTTACATTTTTTTAATTATCTCAATCTCTGATTTAATTTCTTCTTTACTTGCTCCATTTACAATTTTTTCAATTATGTTAATTAACGCCTTGTTTTGTGATTTTAAATTCCTATTTTCACTTTCCAATTCTTCTAATTTCTTCCCAATTTTATTTAATTCAATTTTATCTGCTTTTTCTCCTATTTTATCCACTGCTTTGCCCATCTTTATAATTAAATAAATTAAATAAATTACAAGACCAAGATTTAGTGTAGCCATTACTATTAAAACACTTGCTAATATCCACATAAAACTTATAAAGTCATCTATTCTTTTATTAGTACTATCTATTCTTTGATTTAAGGCTTGGATTTGGGATCTCATCTCAGTTTTGAATTCATTTATTTCACCTCTTATTTCAGCAAATTGAACTTCTGTCTGCCTTTTGAAATCCAAGAACTCTTCTCTTGTTATTTGAGCTAAAAGCAATAAAGTTATCATATTAAAATTTTAAAGCTGATTCATTTATTGGAAATTTAGCAAATTAAAATTGGGAATTTAACATTTAAAATTTTAATTATGCCAAAGGCACTTGAATCTGAGAATACAATTATTGCCCTTATGTTATTATATCCTTCTGAATGTATTCCAAGAGTTGTAGAAAAACTTTCAATTGATGATTTTGTAAGTGAAAAGAATAGAGAGATTTTTAAAGTAATAAAGGAACTTTATTTAAACAATAATAAAGAAATTATTGATTATGCAATTGTTATAAATGAGCTTGAAAGAAAGAATTCTCTTGAAAAAATTGGTGGTGTTGATTATATTATTGAAATTATGGAAAAGTTTTATTCAACACCTGAATTATTAGAAGAGCATATAAATATCATAATTGAAAAAAGTATTTACAGAAAAATTATAGAAACATCTCAAATTATTTTAAATGAAGCACAAAAAGAAGAAAGAAAAGCAGATGATTTATTGGATTTCGCAGAAGCAAGAATCCTTGAAATAAGAGATAGAGGTATAAGAAAAGATTTTACTCATATTTCTGAAATTGTTGAAAGTCAAAAGGAAGAAATTATTCAAAAATATGAAATAAAAAGTAAAATAATTGGTATTCCAACAGGAATATCATTTTTAGATAACTTAACAGGAGGACTTTTACCCGGAAACTTAATTATTATTGCTTCAAGACCAAGTGTTGGAAAAACTTCATTTGCTTTATTTATACACAGATATTTAAGTGTTGAGCTTAAAATTCCTACTGCTATATTTTCACTTGAAATGAGCTGTAATGAATTAGCTCAAAGATTTATATCAATGCAATCTTATGTAAATAATATGAGAATTAGAACGGGAATGCTAACAAGAGATGATTTACCAAAAATTATTGAAGCAATAGGGAAACTCAGAAATGCTCCAATTTGGATAGATGATACAGCATCCTCATTACTTGAAATAAAAGCAAAAGCAAGGAGAATAGTTAGAGAACAAAAGGTAAAACTTCTAACAATTGATTATTTACAATTGATTGAGCTTGAAGCACATGAAAGAAAAAGGAGAGAGAGCAGACAACAAGAAATAGCATTTATAACAAGAAATCTAAAAACATTCGCAAAAGAAATAAATGTACCAATTGTTGTTTTAAGTCAATTGTCAAGGAAAGCAGAAGAAAGAGCAGATAAAAGACCTCAATTATCAGATTTAAGAGAATCAGGCTCAATTGAGCAAGATGCAGATATTGTTATATTACTATATAGGAATAAGGAGGGTGAAAAAACTATTGGAGTTAATGTTGCTAAAAATAGAAATGGTCCAATTGGAGAAAATAGTTTATACTTTGAGAGTGAATGTTTTAGATTTTCTGAAATAACAGAAGAGGAGCAGGTTGTTGAAAATGTGGAAGACATACCATTTGAATAAAAGAAAAAAAGGTTTTAAAATTGAAAATATTGCTTGTGAATACTTAAAAAATAATGGTTATGAAATAATTGAAAGAAATTTTCACTGCGGAAGATATGGAGAAATTGACATAATAGCAAAAAAAGATAATCAGATAGTATTTATTGAAGTAAGGAGCTTAAACAAAATTGAGCCATCTAAAACAATAACCTTAAAAAAACTTAAAAAATTTGAAAATTGTATAAATTTTTACATTTCAAGGTTTCCGATTGAAAATTACAAAATTGAAATCATAATAATTCAAAATGAAGATGTTATTTATCATGGTGAAGTTGAAATTTAAAGAATTTTTACAAAAAGTTTTCCATTCTTTTATTTCTATTATTTCATTTTGAGTTTTTGGTGAAATAACAAACAAGTAGTTCCATAGGTGTATTGATTTCTAGAAGCTTTAAAACCTTTTTTAAGTCAGCTATTTTTGAAGTTTAAAGCCCCCGAATGGGGGCTAAATTTTAGTACTCTTCTGGAATTGAGGGACTAACTTTTTCTTTCTCTTTTTCTTTCTTTTCTACAACAATTGCTTCTGTTGTTAATAAGAGACCACTAATTGAAGCAGCATTTTGAAGGGCAACTCTTTCAACCTTTGTTGGGTCAATAATTCCAGCAGAGAGCATATCTACATATTCACCTGTAAGAGCATTAAATCCGATATTGATGTTTTCTTTTCCTCTTCTCTTTACTTCCTCAACAACAAGAGAACCTTCGTAACCTGCATTATAAGCAATTTGCTTTAATGGTTCTTCAAGAGCTTTCTTTACAATTTTTACACCTATTTTCTTATCACCTTCAAGCTCAGCTTCAAGCTTTTCAAGTTCTTCAATTGCTCTAATGTATGCTGTTCCACCACCAGGAACAATTCCTTCCTCTACAGCAGCTTTTGTAGCATGTAAAGCATCTTCAATTCTTGCTTTCTTTTCTTTCATTTCAGTTTCAGTAGAAGCTCCAACATATATAACTGCTACACCACCAGAAAGTTTAGCAAGTCTTTCTTGTAATTTCTCTCTGTCATAATCACTCTTTGTTTCTTCAATTTGTTTCTTAATTTGTTTAATTCTTGCTTCAATATCTTCTTTTCTACCATAGCCTTCAATAATTGTAGTATTTTCCTTATCAATAACAACCTTCTTTGCCTTTCCAAGATCATCAAGTCTAACATTCTCAAATTTCATTCCTGTCTCTTCTGAAACTACAATCCCACCAGTTAGGATAGCAATATCTCTTAACATTTCTTTTCTTCTATCACCATATCCAGGTGCTTTAACAGCAGCAACTTGAAGTGTCCCTCTTAATTTATTTACAACAAGTGTAGCAAGAGCTTCACCCTCTACTTCTTCAGCAATTATTAAAAGAGGCTTTCCAGTTTGAACAATTTTTTCAAGAATAGGAAGAATTTCTCTTACAGAAGAAATTTTTCTATCAGTTATTAGAATATATGGATTTTCAAGAACTACTTCCATTTTTTCAGCATCAGTTACAAAGTAAGGAGAAATATACCCTCTATCAAATTGATAACCATTAACAACTTCAACATAAGTTTCAATACCTTTTCCTTCCTCAACAGTTATAACACCATCTCTTCCTACTTTATCCATAGCTTCTGCAATTTTCTTACCAATTTCATTATCATTATTGGCAGATATTGTAGCTACTTGCTCAATTTCCTTTGTAGTTTCAACCTTCTTTGAAATTTTCTTCAAGTAATTAACAACTCTTTCAACAGCTAAATCAATCCCTCTCTTAACTTCCGTAGGATTAGCACCAGCAGTTACCATTTTTACACCTTCTCTATATATTGCCTCAGCTAACACAGTAGCAGTAGTTGTTCCATCACCGGCAACATCAGAAGTCTTAGAAGCAACTTCCTTTACAAGTTGAGCACCTACATTCTCAAATGGATCTTCAAGCTCAATTTCCTTAGCAACAGTAACACCATCTTTTGTAATTGTAGGTGAGCCGAATTTCTTTTCAAGAACTACATTTCTACCTGCTGGACCAAGTGTAACTTTTACAGCATTTGAAAGTTTTTCAACACCTCTCAAAATAGCCCTTTGAGCTACTTCATTATAAATAATATCTTTTGCTGCCATGTTTTCACCTCCTTTTTATTCTTCTATAATTCCAAGAACTTCATCTTCTCTCATAATTAAAAGTTTTTGGTCATCTATTTCAATCTCAGTTCCAGCATATTTTGAGAATATAACAACATCTCCAACTTTTATATCAACAGGAATAACCTTTCCATCATCAGTTTTTCTACCAGGACCAACTGCAAGAACTCTACCCTTTTGAGGTTTTTCCTTAGCAGTGTCAGGAATGATAATTCCACCCTTCTTCACCTCTTCCTCCTCTATTCTCTCAACAACGATTCTATCTCCAAGAGGTTTTATTTTTACTTTAAGCTCAACCTTTGCCATATCCTTAACCTCCTTTTTGGTTATTTCAGCTAGGGGTAAAATTTTAAAGCATAAGTTAACCTTTTACGCAAGATGTTAATTTTTTTGTTCCTAAGGGGGCTTTTTTAACTACTTAACAAGTACCTTAAAGCTTTTATTATTAACCTTAGAGCCTACCTTTACTAACTGAAATTTTTACATTCTTAGAAATTGAACATCTGTGTTTCTTTGAGAGCCTCTTATTTTGAGCCATGTCCCATTTGCACCATCTACTGGTGCTTGTGAGATAAAGCTTTAAACAAGCATATGATATAAAATTGACATTCTAATAGCAACACCATTTTCTACTTGCTCTAATATAACTGAGCTATTACTATCAGCAACATCTGAATCTATTTCAACACCTCTATTTATAGGTCCTGGGTGCATTATTATAACATCATTTTTAGCATATTTTAAAATTTCTTTTTTTATTCCAAAAAGCTCATTATATTCCCTTATTGATGGAAAGAAGTTTGAAAATTGTCTTTCTATTTGTAATCTTAAAACATAAATCACATCTGCTTCTAAAATTGCTGATTTTAAATCATAATGAATTTTAACATCAAAGTTTTCAAATTCCTTTGGAAGTAATGTTGAAGGACCACAAAGATGAACATCTGCATTTAATTTTTTAAATAATTTTATATTACTTCTTGCTACTCTACTATGTAAAATATCACCAACAATAACAATTTTTAATCCTTCTATTTTCCCTTTTTTTTCAATTATTGTGAAGGCATCAAGTAAGGCTTGTGTAGGATGCTCATTAGTTCCATCACCTCCATTTATAATTTTTGAATTTAAGAAATTTTTTAAGAAATGTAAAATTCCAGTTGAAGAATGCCTTATTACAAATAAATCAACACCCATTTTTTCTATATTTAATAATGTATCAAGAAATGTTTCTCCCTTTTTCAAACTTGAGCTTTCCTTTGAAAAACTTATTGTGTCAATACTTAGCATTTTACAAGCATTTTCAAATGACATTCTTGTTCTTGTTGAAGGCTCATAAAATAATAAGCAAACATTTTTACCCCTTAATGTTGGAACTTTCTTAATGGGTCTTTTAATAATTTCTTTCATGCTTTTTGAAGTTTCAAAAATCTCATAAATATCATCTATACTCAAATCATCAATACTTAAAAGATATTTTCTATTCCACATCATAATTTAAACCCAATTTGAATTGCCATTAAGGATAATGTTCTTTTATTTCCAAAAATGTAATAGTTTTCTGATTTTATGGAAAACTTTGAGCCAATTTGAATTGAAAAACTTATAGAAGGATTAAAGCCATATTCATAAAACTCCTGATATTTCCTAAAAATTAAAAACTCATAAAACGAAAGCCCTAAAAATGAAAATTTTTTACCTATTCCAAGACCCAATAAATTTAAACTATAATTTCCTGAGCCTTTGCTAAAAATTGAATTAGCACTTAATTTAACTTCAAATTTTTTATAGTTATAAGCCAAATTTGTTGAATATCCAATTTTATAATAATTCAAATTAGTTAGTGGAAACATTATTCCAAAATAAACCTGCATAAGTTCCTCCAAAATCCTCTTCAATTATAATAAGTCTATTATATTTTGAATTTCTATCACTTCTTGAAAGTGAGCCTGTTTTAATTTGTCCTGTATTTAATCCAACTGCCAAATCAGAAATAAAATTATCCTCAGTTTCTCCTGAGCGATGTGAAATTATTGATTTATATCCATTTCTAAGAGCAAAATCAACTGCTGAAATTGTTTCAGTTAATGTTCCAATCTGATTTAATTTTATTAAAACAGCATTTGCCATATTTTCTTTTATACCTATTTCTATTCTTTTGATATTTGTAGTGAATAAATCATCACCTACAATTTGAATTTTATTTCCAAGCTCCTTTGTAATCATTTTCCATCCTTCAAAATCATCCTCACTAAATGGGTCTTCAATTGAAATAATTGGATAATTTTTTATTAAATTCTCATAAAATTTCAAAAGTTCTTCTTTTGAAAGAAGTCTCCCGTCCATTTTATATTTTCCATCTTGATAAAGCTCATTACTTGCCACATCTAATGCTAATTTTATTTTATTTTCATATCCTGCCTTTTCAATTGCTTTCATTAAAATATCCAACGCTTCATTAGTTTCTTTTAAATTTGGTGCAAATCCTCCCTCATCACCAACATTTGTATTATAACCCTTTTCTTTTAATAATTGCTTTAATGTCCAAAATGTTTCAGCAGAAATCTCAACAGCTTCCTTAAATGATTTAGCAAAAATTGGAACAATCATAAATTCTTGAATATCAAGCTCATTATCCGCATGAACACCGCCATTTATAACATTCATAAAAGGAATTGGAAGAACATTTGCTCTTATTCCTCCTATATATTTAAAAAGAGGAATTTTATAATAGTTTGAAACAGCCCTTGCTACTGCTAATGATACACTTAATATAGCATTTGCTCCAATTCTTGACTTATTTTCAGTCCCATCCAATTTTATTAAAATTTCATCTACTTTCCTTTGATTTTCTGCTTCAATTCCAATTATAGATTTTGCTATTATATTATTAACATTTTCAACAGCTTTCTTAACACCTTTACCAAAAAAACGTTTTTCATTATCTCTTAATTCCAACGCTTCATATTTACCTTTTGAAGCACCTGAGGGAACATAAGCACTTCCTATTGTTCCATCTTCAAGCTCAACTTTTGTGAAAATTGTAGGGTTTCCTCTTGAATCTAAAACTTCATAAGCTTTTACATTTTTTATCTTTGGCATAATTGAAAATTTTAATGGATGGTTTATCAAGGCACAAAATCAAAAAACTTTTAAGGAAACG
>Ga0079998_112173_pt1 | contig 97062 bp, 102 predicted proteins | sample PerSpoBPS_BMetaG_FD_69201 | JGI IMG/M metagenome (GOLD analysis project Ga0079998, IMG submission 69201) | Thermal spring microbial communities from Yellowstone National Park, Wyoming, USA - Perpetual Spouter B (PS_B) MetaG (SPADES assembly)... | ecosystem: Environmental > Aquatic > Thermal...
TCAGGGCGGGGATGAAAAGATAAAATACTTCTTTTTCTAAAAATAATCAATGACTAGGAGGATTGATGCGATAAGAGCTACTGTTTCGATGAATATCGCTCTAACAAATTCCCTCCTAGTCTTTTCCAAAAACTATTTAGAAGCTTTAAGGTATGTTCTTTATTGGTTAAAAGAAAAAGAATCAATCCAAATAAAAGGAATATTTTAAGCATTATACATAAAGCATTATATAATACACTTAAAAGTTATAATCTTTCTTCTAAAATAGCTGAAGATTGTTATAGAAATGCGTTATCAATATACAAAGGTTGGTATAATAATCCAAATAAAGGAAGATTTCCTAGAATATTTAAACCAACAATTTGGTTAACTCCAAGGTTATCATATATTGTTAATTTCAATGAAATGTTCGTTAAAATATCAAAAATTGGAGAATTTAAAATTTTAGGATATCCTAGAAACTATAAAGAATATTTGTCATGGAAAATGAAGGAAGCAAGGCTAGTATTTAATAACGGAAAAGCTTTTCTTAAAATAACATTTGAAAAATTTATTCAAAAAATTGAGCCTAAAGGTAGCATAGCTGTTGATATTAACATGCAGAACATAACAGTAGGAAAAGATGACAAAAATTATGTTAAAATTAATACTAGAATTAATGAAATTCATCATTATAAATCATTAGCTGAAATGTTGCAAATAAAATATCCAAAAAGATGGAAAGAAAATAAAAAAATTAAAAGAAGAATAATGGTATTTCATTTAAAAGCTAAAAATATTGCTGAGGATTTTGCTAGAAAAGTTAGCAAAAGAGTTATTGATGAAGCTATTAAAATGAATGCGAACGTTATTAAATTAGAAAATTTAAAGAATATGATTAAGCATGTTAAGAAACTTCATAAAAAGTTTAGGAATAAGCTTTATTTAATGCAGTATAGAAAGATTCAATATTGGATTAATTGGCAAGCAAAAAAGCATGGTTTGCTAATTAATTATGTTTATGCTGCCTATTCTTCAACAAAATGTCCTAAGTGTAATAACAAAATGAATGAAGTATCATATAGATGGTTTAAATGTTCTTGCGGTTATGAAAATAATAGAGATATTATTGCAATAATGAATTTAAATGGGAGGGTTCTCTGAGCCTCTCGACTGCCCCTCAAATGCGAGATGTAGCTCCGAATCAATTGAGGGGAACCCTCGCCTTTTAAGGCGGGGAGGAAGTCAGAAAGATTGAGCTTTACAAGACAATATCTCATAAACAGGAACAGAATATTTTGTTATAGAAAAATTTGGAATAATAAGCCTTTAAACATTAGTCTTAAAGTCTCACTATTAAGAAGATTATTTTTTGAATTAAAATTTAAAAGAAAAGAAAGAATCAGAGGAATTTTTGACGGTTTAACAAAAGATTTCTTTTATAAATTCGATGGGAAATATTATCCATTGTTGATCACACCTGATTTTAAGGATATTTTCAGCCATTTATTCACAATGAGAAGATGGATGAAACAATTAGAAATGTTAAGGACTTCATTTATTACAGATAATGAAATAAAAGGATCTCAATTTCCCTTTTTAATAAATATAAAAAAACTGATAAAATAAAGGATGAGCCAGAAAAATATGCTATGCGTTTCTTTTAAAAATGGTCGCTAGTGCCTTACATTTACTTTCTGGTATAGCTCTTTCACCTTTTGTTAAAAACAATCAAGTAAAGATTTCTCTTGTATTAGGTAGCTATATTCCTGACTTCGATATTTTGCTAATTCCCTATTTGGAACCTGCAATTAGAGCACATAGAACCTTTGCGCATTCTCTTTATTTAATTGCCCTTTTACTCCTTTTATTCAAAATAACAAAGAAAAAGTATTTCTTAGGATTTGCCTTAGGTTTTTCATTGCATATAGCTTTAGATATTCCTTTTGATGGGGGAGTTTACCTTCTTTATCCCTTTATTGAATATCCTTTTGGTTTCAATTTTTCGCATTTATTTTTAACTTCTTTATTTGCAGATATAATCTATTCGCTTATTGTTGTTTATTTATTATTTATATTCTCCATATTTTACCTTAAAAAGAAGATCGTATATAATCTTATTATTACTGTATCATTTTCTGTTATACTTTATGCTAGTTTAATTATAAACATTATTCCAAGTTTTATACCTTTCATACTTTTACCTTTAATTTGTTATTGGTATAGATCTATCATTTATAAATGGAATTTAGGAGTTGCATAAGTATATAAAATGGTATTTTGCTAATCTTTTTTTATGTTTTCAGTTTAGTTGCCTAACATATATGTATTTTTATTAAGTTTAAATACTTTTTATGTGAGTTTCTTTGATAAATTTTTTATTGAGTTAAGATATAGTTGATTATGGCTCGTGAAAACATTAAGCCTAGTATTGCCTTTAGGAATAGCGTTATAATTCTGATTTTATGGATTGCATTGTATCTAATCATCTCTGCTTTGATAAATAGCTTTATTCCCATCTATTACAAAGAATTCAATACTTACGTTTTAACACCTTATGGTTCTTATATAAACATCGTTCTTGCACTAGTTTTCGGTTACATGATCATCGTTTCTTTTTCAAATGTAGCTTATTGGTCATTAAGGCTGAGATATCCTCATGGTACGGCGCAAGCTGTGAAGAGCGTATTCATGATAATTGGTATAGGAGCTCTTTTAGCTAGCATAGCAGGCGCAGTAGCAGGAGGCGCCGCAGGTGTAGCATTAGGTGGCTTCATTGGATTAGTAATAGGATTCGCTTCTCAACAAGTTTTAGGACAAGCTATTGCAGGGCTTTTTATTCTTTTAGCTAGACCAATAAGAATAGGCGATTACGCTACTTTAGCTGGTGAAACAGGGGCTATTGAAGATATAAGTTCAATGTTTACAATAGTTAGAAAAGATGACGGTGTTCTAGTTTTAATTCCAAATAACATGTTAATAGGTTCGAAGATATACGTGATAAAAAGAAGCACTTAATTTTATTATTTTTTGCTAGTTGATTGTTAATCAATTTTAGAAAGTTTATATATGCATATGTATAATATTATTATGGCTGAAGAAAAACCTACTGCAGCATTCGTTCTATCTCTTATAGGAGGAATATTCATATTACTTCATGCAATAGCAGTACTAATATTTGTAGGAGTAATAGGCTCAGCATTTTCCGTTGTTCCTATTTTTGGAATGATAGGCGGATTATTAATGATTTTTGGTATCGTAGGTTTGATCTTTGCAATTTTGGTAATAATAGGTGCAGTGATGATAAATTCTGGTGATCCTCAAAGAGTAAGAACAGGTGGCATACTCGTTTTGATTTTTTCGATTCTTTCTCTTTTCACAGCTGGCGGAGGATTTTTTATTGGCTTCATATTAGGTTTAGTAGGAGGAATTCTTGCATTGGTTTGGAAACCTTCGAAAGCTCCAGTTACTCAAGAAGCTACGGCACCTCCACCTCCTAGTTGAAAATTTTAATTTTTTCTATTCATATTTTTGTTCATGAATATGTAAAAGACATATTAAAGACTAATCAATAAATAAGGAAAATCAGAGAAAATTCAATAAACTTATACTAAATTTAAAATTATTTTTTTCAATTTTGCTGTAATCCAACAATATTTAATATAAAATTTAAATTCTTTTTTATTGTTTTAATATTAGAAATGTAGCAAATATATATTAATATATTGATCTCATATTTTTAATAATAGTTATATTAAAGATATTAGAGACGGTAGTTTTATTTTAATTATATTTGTCTGTGCATCTCATTACTAATATTGACTATTTTATCTATTTTTAATTTAAAAAAGAAAATCTTTCCTTCAAGGCTAAAGGAAATCAGTCTGGCTTAAGCTATTAGTTTAGAAAAGGTTCACAAGGCTTATAATATTTATCTTTATTAATTGTAGTGCTTAACTTTTTTGATTTAGGTTCTCAATTTTAATTTTTATTCAAATCTAATAGGGATGATGACTCGTCGTATGCTTTACTTTATAATACTTTCTTTAGCTGTTGGATAATTCAAATAATAATGAAATATGGCTTAAGATTATTAATCTTATAATCTTTAAAAAATTTATTTATTTAACCATAATTAACATAGAAACTTGTCCCATCTTGTGTTAAAGGAGAAGGTGTTGCTAATATCGTGCTAAATTTTCCTCCGGACACCATGATTATTTGAACATAGCTAAATGAACCTATAGCTCCTTGTACTCCATTAATTACTGCATAATTTGTAAACGTTACGCTTGTATAATCATAACCGAAATATGCTCTTCCAAAGTTAGCTAGCTTTGTTAAGCTATATCCTATTGCTGGTCTTTCGACAATCCATTCAGCTGAGCTTCTTTGTGCACCGCTAACAGTTGTAGGAGGTGAAGTGTATGTCCATCCTTGTGTCAAATCTTGAAGGAAGGTAGTGAAAGTATTTGATACTGGATCATATGTGACGTATGCATATATTATATCTCCGGGTTTAATTACGTAGCTGCTTGGTGCATAAACAGGAGAAGCTGGATAATATTCATACCATGCATAATAATAAGCTATTCCATGATAACATTGGGCTAAAATTCCTGTCTGTTCTACTGTGTTGCTATTATATCCATCTATACCTACCCATAATGCTACATAAGTTGTTTTTGTTGAGCAAGTAACAGATGGAACAATCCAAGATCCGTATACAGCGCTAACAGCTCCTGTTTGTGTCGGTATTGCATAGCCAGCCCAGTTCAAAGAGTATGTGGAGGTTTGATACGAATACTTGTAAACTAATACATCTTTATTCAAAGGTTCTGCCAGAATTGGTGCTATAATTGAAGTAGCAAATATTAGAAGAATAACAACAACTACTATGCTAGATTTTTTTCATGAAGATTAGTTTTTATATCCTTATAAACTTTTTGTAATTATCTTCAGAAAAAATTATCAAAAAGATTTTTCTAGGAAAAATAATAAAGATTACTCTCAGACTTATGTTTATTGTTTATTTTTTTCGTTATAAAGATGACATGCTACTTTTTTATTGCCAATAATTATCATTTGTGGTTTTTCTTTTTTGCATATTTCCATTGCGAATGGACATCTGGGATGAAATCTGCAACCTGTTGGAGGATATCTATAATCAGGAGGATTACCTTTGATTCCTTCACCAATACCTTTACCAGAAATTCTAGGAGCATTTTGCAGTAATAATTGTGTATAAGGATGCAATGGTTCTTTGAAGAGTTCTCTTGTAGGAGCTTCCTCGACTATATCGCCTCCATACATTACATAAGTTCTATCTGTAATCCTAGAAACCATTCCTAATGCATGAGAAACTAATATTAAGCTCAGCTTTCTCTTTTGTACTTCATTATTCAATAATTTGAGTATTTGGTCTTGGATGGTTACGTCTAGATTTGTTGTAGGTTCATCAGCAAGTAAAAGTTCTTTGGCTGAAGCGAGCGCCATAGCTATCATTACTCTTTGTCTCATACCACCGCTTAGCTGGAAAGGATATGAATCAAGTATCCTTTCAGGTTGAGGTAAAGCTACTTCTTTTAGTAATTGTTCTGCTCTTGCAAGTAATTCTTTCTTGTCTTTTTCGGCATCATTTTCTGAATATTTCAGTATTTCTAAGATTTGATCTTTAATTTTAAATACAGGATTGAGCGCTGATAGCGGATCTTGGAATATCATTCCTATGTGTTTTCTTCTAATCATATTCAATTCATCATTTTTCATTTTCAGAATATTTTTTCCTTTGAATAAAATATCTCCTGAAATAATTTTACCTTGAGGCGGAAGAATTCTCAATATTGATTTCAACAACGTAGTTTTTCCACTACCAGATTCTCCTATCAACCCAATTTTTTCACCAGCATTTACGCTTAGCGATGCACCATTGATAACTTTATATGTATACCAATAGCTATAGTAATTAACAAAAAGATTTTGTAGATTAAGTAATTCCATTATTCGCTTGCAAATGCATCTCTAACACCATCACCTATTAAGTTAAAGGATAAAATTAGTAAGACGATACCGAAAGCTGGACCGAAAGTCATCCACCAGTAATCTGGCAAATATCTTCCATACTCAGATACCATCGTGCCTAAATCAGGTGTAGGGGGCTGTGCTCCTAAGCCTACAAAACTTATTGCTGCACCAATTATGATAACCCATCCTGCATCAAGAGTTACTTTTGTAAGTATTGAGCCAAGCATGTTAGGTAATAATTCTTTGAATAAAATTCTATAAGTAGGTTCTCCAATAGCTTTCGCTGCAAGAACATAAGGTTCATTTCTTAAAGAAGAAGTCATCGAATAAACCAATCTTACGTACCATGGCCACCACATAAGCGAAACAGCCATCATCGCATTGAATACATTCGGTTCAAGAACAGATGCTATAGATAGTGCAAGGACTAAAGGAGGCAATGCAACGAATATTTCTGAAATTCTTACAATTATTTGTTCTATCCAAGTACCTCTATAATACCCCGCTATTAAGCCTAATATTACTCCTGTAGGGACAACTAAGCTTAACACAACCGCTACCATCATAAACGCATAGCGAAAACCAAAAATTGTTCTTGACAATACATCTCTGCCATACATATCAGTTCCGAATAAATGACTTAAACTAGGTGGTTGATATCTTTCACTAAAATTTATATATAATCCGGCATGATTTGGATATGGAGCCAAATAATCTGCAAATATAGCTAGAATAATTATACCAAATAAAATGCCTAAGCCGAGAACGGAAAGCTTATTTCTGGAAAATCTGTACCATGTTCTTTTAAGGTTTTCTATTCTCATCTCTCTCTGTTTCCTTGTTAATAATTCGTAAAATGGGTCTTCTTTCATCTAACTTTTTTCACGATATTTTATTCTAGGATCCAAATAATATATTATCAAATCTACTATAAGATTTGCTATTATGAATATTACTCCAATAACTAAGGTAACACCTACTATAGCGTTTAAGTCCTTTCTCAACATAGCATTTATTCCATATCTAGATAGACCTGGCCAATTAAAAATTAATTCTACAAGGAAAGCATTTCCTAAAAGAGATGCTATATCAAGGCCCATTACTGCAATTACTGGTATCAAAGAAGGTTTCAGCGCGTATTTAAAATAAATAGTTGTCTCAGGAATTCCGTGTGATTTGAAATTCAAAACATAATCCTTTCCAATGTTTTCTATAAGATTTGCTCTTAATATTCTTGCATCTTGAGCTATTGGACCAATAGCTAATGCGGTAGCTGGAAGAATTAAATGTTTAATAGAGTCTATAAATGCTGGCAAATTGCCTGCCAAAAGTGAATCAATGGTCATAAAACCCGTCACTCTTGGAGGAGGAATCACATTATCGCTAATCCTACCGACAGCTGGTAGAAGATTTAGCCAATACGCAAAGACAAGTTGAAATATTATAGCCCATACAAATGAAGGTATTGATATTCCAACATAAGCGAACAACCTCATTGCATTATCAACAATCGAACCTGGTCTTCTGCCACTTATAACACCTAATATAAGTGCTCCAATAACTAAAATTATACCTGAGAATAAAATTAACTCAAGCGTAGCAGGAAGAAATTCGCGAATATCGTCTGAAACGTCTCTAAAAGTAACTAATGATTGACCTAAACTGAAATGAATGACATCGTTTAACCAATAAAAATATTGAATATAGATAGGTTGATCTAAATGTAGTTGTTCTCTATATCTTTGCACAACATCTTCAGGAGCTCTCGGACCTAAAGCTAATCTTGCTGGATCTCCTGGTAAGAGTCTAGCTAAAGTGAAAATGAGGATTGAAAGACCAAAAAGAACCAATATAGAGTAGAGAAACCTCCTAAATAAAATATTATCAAATACTCTTTTTATTTTCATAAAAAAGTGAATTTAGCTTGGAGGCTGTGTTTTCTTTTCAGGATATACTTGGATCCATCTAAAATCGAATTCATATCCCAGCATTAGTGGTACTTTACCTTTTGCAGCGGGGAAGTCAACATAATATGCTTGATATGCTCTTACAACTACATGTTCATAAACGAATATGGAGGGATAAAGATCGAATATATATTTTTGAACTGCTTGATACTTTTGTATTCTTGCATTTAGGTCAAGTGTGGAAAGAGCGTCTTCGATCATTTGATCTATTGTTGTAGAATTAAGCCATTCATTTTGTTGCCAAGTGCCTTGAACTCTTGAATGATATCTATTTGAAAGCATTGATCCAGCTTCTGGATAATCAGTAGCTACAAATATTGAAACAATATGCGGCGAAGTTTCAAACTTTGATAGAGCCTCTACAACAGATAACCAAGGCTTTTTAACTACATCAACTTTCAATCCTAATTGTTCCATGTTAGATTTGAATAATAGAGCGACTCTTTCTTCCCATGGAACTTCAGCAACCCACCAATATTCTATTGGATATTGGTCTAACTTACCCCAGTATTTAGATTTCTTAAGTTCTTCTATTGCTGCTGTTACGTTTCTTGTTAAAGGTTTATCGGGTTGCCAATAACCTATCAAGGTACTAGGAACAACTCCATAAGCACGCTTCTCGTATGGATTTATATCGCTTATAGCTGAATCATAATCAAATGCTAAAGCCATTGCTTTCCTTACGTGTATATCATCTGTAGGAGGTTTTTTATTGTTTATCATTAAGTAAAATTCATAAGGTACTGCTAGCTTTGAAAGTTCAACACCTTTGATCTTAGACATTGCCTCAAGATTTTCCAATGGCTGCCATTGGTCTGTAATTTCAAGTTCTCTATTAGCTATTAAAGTTCTAATTGTAGAAGGTTCAGTAGTACCTAGCATAACTACTTTATCAGGTGCATTAGGTGCGTATTGACCCCAGTATTTATCAAATTTTACTAAGGTAACTGATTCTCCTCTTTTATATTCAGCTAATTTATAAGGACCTGAACCTGCATCTGCAACTCCAGACATTAACCAATCTCTACCATAATCTCCCATATCACCATAAGGTCCTGGCTTTTTAATGTTCGCTTTAACTAATTCGCTATCTACTATATAGAGCCTCAATAATGCATAAAGGAAAGGACCGAAAGGTTTGCTGAGCACAATCTGGATTGTAGTATTATCTATTACTTTAGTTTTATCGAGATCTACATAAGGTTTTAATAGATATGCATATCCTTCACCCATAGTTATTAATCTTCTTAATGAAAAGTCTACGTCATAAGCTGTTAAGCTTCTTCCGCTATGGAATTTTACATCATTTCTTAAATGGAATGTCCAAGTTAGACCGTCAGGAGAAACTTCCCAACTTTTAGCTACATTTGGAACCAGTGTATTATTAGCAAGCGGATATACGAGTGTATCATAAACATTGACTAAATATACAGTACTCGCCTCATCGGAGCCTACAGCAGGATCTAGATAGGGTACATTCGCAAAAGAAACTCTTAGTAACTTTTCTGCTGCTGGGGCTTGTGTAGGTGCTCTATAAAGGTAAATATATGCTACAACTCCTCCTACGATGACTATTGCTAGTATAATTAAAACAACAGCTATTCTAGAGATCGCACGCAAATTGGGCTTATTTATTTTATGCATATATATATAGTAAAAATAGTATATATAAATCTTTCAAGATTATCCGCCCAAACTAACTAATTTTAAAGTTAAATTCAATGATTGTGAGTAATTTTTCTCTATAATGAATTATGTTAAGCAAAAATAAGAATTATATCTTTTTATTCTAATTCCAACTAATTGAACTCTATTAATATTTTTTATCTAGTTTAAGTTTTTAGCCAATAATATTTTAAAAAAGAAAACTTTTTAAACTGTAATAAAATTATTTACCCCTATAGGTTTAAACTAAAGTTATTTTTAAAATTCTTCTATTTTCAGGTTAACCATAAATCAGCTAGCTTTATATACAAATAATTAAATAATCAAGATTATAAGAATATGCCACTGCGTCTAGGAATTGATATCGGTGGAGCTTTCACGGATCTCGTCGCATACGATGAAGAAAGCGGTAGTCTAATTTGGACTAAAGTAGAGACTACGCCAAAGGATTTGTCTCAAGGTGTATTAAATTCAATTCAAGCAAGCGGGATAAATCTTTCAAATGTAAGAATGATCGTTCACGGTCAAACATTGATCATAAATTCCATAGTAACTAGAGAAGGAGCTAAAGTTGGTTTGATGACAACTTGGGGTCATAGAGATATATTAGAATTGCAAAGAGCTAATAGGCGAGATATATACAATTTTAGATATAAAAAGCCTGTCCATTTCGTTCCTAGACGTTTATCTTTAGAAATTAGAGAACGCATAGGAGGAGACGGCTCCATAATTGTTCCTTTAAATAGTGAGGATGTTAAAAGTGCAGTTGAGAAATTTTTACAAGAAGGTGTAGAATCGATATGTGTTAGTTTTCTCAATTCTTATATTAATCCTACGCATGAAATCGAAGCTGCAAAAACAATAAAGGAAGTTTTAAATTCTAAGGGTAAACATGTTCATATAACTTTATCGCATGAAATAACTAGAGAATGGGGGGAATATGAGAGAACGAGTACAGCAGTCTTAAATGCTTTTGTTAAGCCTAAATGGATAAATTATTTATCAAAATTAGAAAAAGAAACGAAGAAAAGAGGCTTTCACGGATCTTTTTTCCTTATGCTATCCAACGGCGGTATGTCTCTTATGAATTTTATCAAAGAATATCCTATATATACCGTAGAATCTGGGCCTGTTGCAGGTGTAATAGGAGGTATAGCAATTGCTGAATTCTTAAATGAAAGAAATATTATAGTATTAGATGGCGGAAGTACTACTACTAAGGCTAGTCTGATCGAAGGTCTTGTTCCAAGAATTAATACCGAATATTTCATTGGAAGAGACAAATTCAATCCAGGATATCCGGTCAAAGTTCCTACAGTTGAAATTGCTGAAGTTGGAAATGGTGGTACAAGCATTGCATGGATTGATGAAATAGGAAGACTTAGAGTAGGACCAAAGGCTATGGGAGCTGATCCTGGTCCTGCATGTTATGGAAAAGGAGGTGATAAACCTACAGTTACAGATGCATACGTTGTTAACAGGTTGATCAATCCAAATTACTTATTAGGTGGTGAAATGAAGATATATAGAGATTTGGCTATTAAGGTTGTAAAAAATATTGCAGAATATTATAATGTTTCAGTTGAGGAAGCTGCTGAAGGTATAATTAAGATAGCCAACGAGAATGCCGCAAATGTAATAAGATTAATATCAGTTCAAAAAGGTTATGACCCAAGGGACTTTTCACTAATTGCTCATGGAGGAGCAGGGCCTATGTTTGCTCCTTTCATTGCAGAAGAACTTGAGATTAAGAAAATTATAGTGCCTGCAATTCCACCAGGCGTATTTTCTGCTTGGGGTATGCTTTTAACTGATGTAAAACACGATGTAATCATCACAAATATTGTAGAAGTAAAAGATGATACAATTGAAAATATAAACAAAACATTTCATGAAGTTGATAAAAAATTATTGGCAATTTTTGAGGAAGAAAACTTCCAAGTAAAGGATGTTTTATTATATCATTATGCAGATATGAGATATAAAGGTCAGGAACATACTGTTAAAGTGCCTTTAAACACTGGAGAAATTAAGAATGAAGATATTCCTATAATAATTGAAAGATTCCATGAATATCATGAAAGGGCTTATAGTTTCAGACTTCCAAATAGTCCAGTTCAGATTGTTAATTTCCACGGTATGGGTATAGTAAAAGTTAAAAGACCTCCATTGAAAGAAAGAATAATTGATACTAAGATTGATGAAGCGATAAAGGAGACAAGAGAGGTATATATATACGGTGATTATAAACAACTTCCTGTATATGATAAACAAAAGCTACCTACAAATTTGAAGCTTTTAGGACCAGCTGTTATAGAGGATCCGACATCTACTATACTTGTGTTAATGAACCAGGAATTTTTTAAGGATAAATACGGTAATCTAATAATCCATAAGAGGTAAGAGGCATGACCATAGATCCTTTCACTTTAGAAATAATTAAAAATGCGTTTGTAGTAGCCAATGAAGAGATGTTTCAAGCTTGGGCTAGAACTGCCAAAAGCCCAGTCATTTATGAGGTTTTAGATTTTGCTGTAGCGATAACAAACAACGATGGCGATTTAATAGCTGAAGCACCTGGTGTTCCAGGATTTTCAGGAGTCTTAGATTTCGCTGTTAAAGAAGTCTTAGAGAAATGGAGGCATGATTTAGCACCAGGCGATGTAATTGCTAATAATATTCCATATGATTCTGGCACCCATCTTAATGATGTAACTTTAGTTGCGCCTATATTTTATAAAGATGAATTAATTGGGTTTACTGCAACAAAGGGTCATTGGAGTGAAGTAGGAGGGATGGCTTTTGGTAGCTGGAATCCTCACTCTACTGAAATATATCAAGAAGGCCTTCAACTTCCATGTGTAAAGTTATATAAAAACGGAAAACCTGATAAGGACGTCATAGATATAATTGTTACAAATTCAAGATTGCCTGATTATACGCTGGGCGACATGGAATCTCAAGTTGCTTCAATGAGAGTTGCTTCTCGTAGGGTCATAGGACTTGTTGAAAAGTACGGTTTAGAAAAGGTATTACTTGCTATGAAGAAATTAGTTGAGGATGGGGAAAGACTTGCTTTATTAAGGCTTCGAGAACTTCCTAAAGGTACGTTTGAAGCTGAGGATTATATTGATAGTGCTATTGCAGGAACCAATGAACCTGCATACGTAAAGGTAAAGGTAACAATAACAGATAGAGAGTTTATAGCAGATTTCACAGGAAGTTCAAAGCAGGTACCAAGTCCTATAAATTCTCCATTTCCTGCCACTGTGGCAGGAGTAAAAGAATTATTCTTGGCTATAACAAATCCTCATTCGCCTCCCAATTCCGGTCTTTTCAAACCGGTTAAAGTAATTGCTCCAAGAGGTAGTGTTTTCCATCCAATTCGCCCAGCTCCAACATCTACTTATTGGGAAGCCATGGCTGTAGCTACTGATTTGGTTTGGAAAGCTTTAGCACCACATGTTCCAGATAAGCTTACAGCTGGTCATTTTGTTTCAATAATAGCAACTATTGTTGGAGGTATTAATGATAAGACAGGAGAACCTTTCGCAATCGTTGAACCCCAACCAGGAGGATGGGGAGCAGGTTATGATATGGATGGTACTAGTGGTTTAGTAGCATGCGGAGATGGTGAAACATATATCGCATCATCAGAAGTTTACGAAAAGAACTTCCCTATATTAGTAGAAAGATATTTATTAAATACTCAAGATGGCGTAGGTCATGGAAAATATAGAGGCGGATTTGGCGTTATCAGAGAATATAGAATTTTAAATAGCCAAGCATTGGTAACTATTCAAGTAGGCAGACATGATTTTCCACCTTGGGGCGTTAATGGTGGTTTGAATGGTCCTGGAAATAAAGTTGTAATATTTAAACAAGGAGAAGAACCAAAAGAAGTTAGGAGATTAACCGCTGAAGTATTTAAGAGAGGCGATCTTATAAGCATAAGAACGAGTGGGGGTGGAGGATGGGGTGATCCTTTAGAAAGAGACCCCAAGTTAGTACTAGAAGATTATAAGAATGACTTAATAACCCTTGATATAGCCGCTCAAATATATGGAGTAATTATAGATCCTGTTAATAATGAAATAGACTGGGAAAAGACAAAAGAACAGAGAGAAAAATTAAGAAAGAAGAGAAGTTAATTTACATGCTTTCTAAACTTTATTTTTAAATTAACAATTGATCCTTCTAAATGTAATAAAAAATATTTTTTTGATTAAAATATTTTAAATAAGATAATAATATTAGATATGTTGTTTCATATTTCTTAAATTTGATAAACTATTGCTTGAGAGTCTTTATATATGATATTTTATTTATAATAGATATGATTAAAATACTTTGGATAAATCCAGTAGGTACAACTGATTTTGATGAAGCGATCAAGGAATACTTAGAAAAAATTAAAAGACCTGAAACAGTAGTAAATGTTGCTTCATTAAGTAGAGGGCCAAAGCATTTAGAGTATAGGTATTATGAGGCATTAGTACTTCCTGACACTTTACATTTGATTAAAAAAGCGGAAAAAGAAGGTTATGATGCAGCTATAATTGGTTGCTTCTATGATCCTGGCCTTCATGATGCAAGGGAAATAGTAGATAAAATGATCGTAACTGCACCTGCTGAAGCGTGTTTGCATATCGCTGCAACTTTAGGTCATAAATTTTCAATAATAGTAGGCAGAGATAAATGGATCCCTCAAATGATGGATACAGTTATAATTTACGGCTTAAAAGATAAGCTTGCTTCTTTTAAGTCTGTAGATTTAGGCGTTTATGATTTTCATAAAGATGAGAATCTTACAATTCAAAGATTGAAAAATGCCGCAAAGGAAGCTGTAGAAAAGGATGGGGCTGAAGTTATAATATTAGGTTGTACTATTCAATTTGGTTTTTATAAGGAACTTCAAGAATATATCGAAGTGCCTGTTATCGATTCTGTAATTGCCCCATTTAAATATGCTGAATTCCTAGTTGAGTTGAGAAATAGATTCGGTTGGTCGCATAGTAAGAAATATGCTTTTGAAAAACCTCCGATATCAGAAATTAAGCAATGGAAATTAGAAGAACAATATAATGTAAAAGATTTGTGGTAATTTAAATAAGTAAAATTCAGTGTATGGAGAATAATATTTTAGAAGTAACGAATCTGAAAAAATATTTCCCTACGCCAAGAGGATTGGTTAGAGCTGTTGATAGAATTAATTTTTTTGTTGGAAAAGGAGAAACTTTAGCTTTGGTAGGTGAGTCAGGTTCTGGTAAGACAACTACGGGCCATCTAATTATGGGCTTCTATACGCCTGATGAAGGATCCATTCTTCTTAACGGTATTAATATAGCCATTCCTATTGAAAAGAGACCTAGAGAATTGAAGAAAATGATACAAATTGTCTTCCAAGACCCTGGATCTTCATTAAATCCAAAAAGGACTGTAAAGGATATTATAGAGGAACCTTTAAAAATACATGAGAATCTATCTAAAAATGAAAGATTTAAACGAATTTTAGAAATATTAAACTATGTTGGTCTTTCTGAAGATTATCTATTTAAAAAGCCAGTCGAATTAGGAGGCGGTGAAAAACAATTAGTAGCTATAGCAAGAGCTATCTCTCCTAATCCTTCTTTTATTATATTAGATGAAGCAACATCTGCATTAGATGTTTCTGCACAAGCAAGAGTTCTTAAAACGCTTTATAACATTCAAAAAGAATTCAATGTGTCTTATCTATTAATAACTCATGATTTAAGCGTTGTAAGAAATGTTTCAAATAGAGTATGCATTATGTATCTAGGTCAAATAGTTGAATCTGCTTCTACAGAGGAATTTTTTAAAAATCCATTGCATCCTTATACTCAAATGCTTCTATCATCCATACCTGTCATTTCTGATGAAGAAGCCCAATTGATACCTAAGAAGATAGAATCGAGAGGAGAAATACCTAGCGCAACCAAACCTCCTCCAGGTTGTAGATTTCATCCCAGATGTCCGTTTGCGATGGAGATATGTAAAGAAAAAGAACCGCCAGAATTTAAGATAAGTAAAGAATCCAACGGGGGATCTCATACGGTGAAATGCTGGTTATATGCTGAGCAAAGTTAATTTTATAAAGAAACTAGCTACTTTCCATATCTTGAATTGTAAAGGTTGAGTTTAATTAATGATTCAGCAACTTTAATTGCTGCACCAAAAGGGTCTATAACAGGAAGTTCGATATTATCTTGAATTTCTTTAGCCAATCCTGCAAGGGCTGTACAACCGAGTATTATTACTTCGCAACCTTTCTTGTTTGCTTTAATTGATTCTTCAATTATTAGTTTCTTAGTATATTCAATATTTTCATCAATATCCAAAACTCCAATCGGTATACCGCTTATATGAATAACGTAATCTTTGAAATTCAATTCGTTTACTCTATCCTCAATCATCCAAATCGCCTTATCATTTACAGTAATGATCCCTATTTTCTTTCCAATGATTGAAGCTAATGCTAAAGATGCCTCGCAAGGTCCTACTACTGGGATCTTTATGATCCCTTTTAAAAGGCTTACTGCAGGATCGAGAAAACAGTTAACTATTATAGCGTTATAGGCTTTCCAATTTTTGATTGCAAATTTAACTATTAGCGGGATGGCTTCAGCTTCATCCTCTGGTGTTTCAATGCTTAATGGACCCTCTTGAAAAGAGAAAACATCGATGAGTGTATCTTTCGAAGCAATCTCCTTAGCTAGAATCGTATCTTTCTTATCCCATTTATTTGTTTTGACAGGATTAATAATCAAAATTTTCATCATGGTAAGTTTTTCTTTATTAATTCTTCAACAGGAATATAATCATAGTTAAAACCAAAATGTTTTGGACCAAATAATTCTAGTCCTTTAGGGGTTCTCCAAACTTCAGGCGCACGCGTTGCAATTGCATTTATCAACATTCCTTCTTTTAATTCTGTATTGGTGATTGGGGTACCGTCATTTTTTAAAAATGCAAGCAAATCTGGAGGCATCAGTACTGGCTTTTCATCAATCCATGCCATTATGTGCTCGTTCATTATCCATGATCTAAGAAGGCGGCCTCGAAAATTCCCAACCCCTTCAACAAAAGCTTCACCTCTAAGGAAACCTCCTTTATTTTCCCATATATACCTTTTAACTATTCCTTCGAATATTTTCCATCCTTTCAAATACTCCACGACAGCTTCTACGGGGTTGGCATTTTTTCTTCTAGCTTCCAAAACTGTTTCACCTAATTTTAGAGCATATGTTATAGTCTTGGGAATGACGGCTTTTTTTGCATCTTCAATTCCCATAGGCGTATCAACCACTGCAGCATATGTTCCCTCTAGAACAGAAAGATATCTTGCTATGGCTTCATAATCGTCGATGTCAGAATACTCCTTGACAATTATTACGTTTCCACTTTTAGTAACTATTACAGCTGGATACATTGGTATTCCGAATATATGAACAGTACATTGATGTAATTCTGGTGCTGCTCTACCTAGTAAATCTCCATTTATCGCTGGTAATTTCATCTCTGAAGCAATATATAATGCTGCAGGAGTATTGGAGCCTCCCAATTCGCTCGCAACAACTGCTTGAATTCTTTTACCTAGTAATTTCTCCATTTCTATAAATGCTCTTTTTATTGGTTCTATTATTTTAGAAGGCTTTTTTGAAATTGTCCCAGGCGCTACTGAGCCTACATTATAAGGTACGACAATCAAAGCATCGTTCGTTAATTCATTCACTTCTATTAATTTTATGCTACGGCCGCTTTCAATGATATTTCTTAACATTTTAAGTCCTTCATTAGGATCTCCTCCACCTCCTGTCCCAAGAATTGTCAATCCAATGACTAAACTTTCTACTTGGTTCAGACTACTTATTTCTATCATAATTACTCATTAATGATAAAAGAGATAAATATAAAGAAACGACTAACTTAATAAAGCCAGCAACTTACGAAGTGTTCATTCCCCACTTTGATCAATTTAGGTTCATTTTTAATACATCTTTCAAAGGAATAAGGACATCTAGGATGAAATCTACAACCTGATGGGATATTTATAGCGCTTTGTAGCTCCCCTTGTAAAGTAATCCTTTCTAGTTTCTTTATTCCAGGTTCGGGTATTGCAGATAAAAGAGCCTGAGTATAAGGATGCAAAGGATTTTCAAATATTTCTTCTGAAGGTGCATACTCTACAATTTTACCTAAATACATCACAGCAACATAGTCACTAATATATCTAACTATAGATAAATCGTGAGTTATTAAAAGATAAGAAAGCTTAAATTCCCTTTTTAAATCGATTAGCAAATTTAGTATTTGTGCTTGAATAGAAACATCAAGAGCAGATGTAGGCTCGTCTAGAATTACCAGTTTAGGTTTGATGATTAATGCTCTAGCAATTGCAACTCTTTGGACTTGCCCTCCACTGAGCTCATAAGGAGTTCTTTTAGCAATTTCCTTTTGTAAACCGACTTTATTTAAAAATTGGTTTACTTCTTCTTTTATTTCCTCTTCATCCAAGTCTGAATGTATTTTCAACGGCTCTGCGATGATTGATTCTACCTTCATACGTGGATTCAAAGAAAGAAATGGATTTTGGAATACTGCTTGTACGTTTTTTCTATACCATTTGATTTCATTTCCTTTTAGTTTAAAAACATCTTTTCCTTCAAATAAAATATTTCCTGCGGTGGGTTTTTCAAGTCTAAGAATGCATCTAGCTGTAGTTGTTTTCCCAGAACCTGATTCCCCAACAAGCGCTAAGACGCTATTTTCTTTTATTAAAAGATCAATACCGTCAACAGCTCTTACATAATCTATAATCTTGCCGAATATACCTTTTTTTATAGGAAAATATTTAACTAAATTTTCAACTTTAAGCATTACCATTATAATAATTATAGCAGGCAACTTTATGGGTAGGAGTAATTTCTATGAATTTGGGCATGCTAATGGAACATTCTGGCTTGGCAAATTCACATCTTTCAACGAAAGGACATCCATGAGGCGGATTTCTTAAATCTGGAAGCATACCTGGTATTTCTTTAATTCTAGGCATTTTTTTCGTTATTCTTGGAATTGTTTCTAATAACTTAATGGTATAAGGATGCAAAGGATTCTTAAATATTTCTTCAACAAGACCTTCTTCAAGTATTTTTCCTGCATACATTATTACTATTCTATCTGCTATTTCAGATGCGATGCCTAAGTTATGGGTGATAAATAACATAGAAAGACCGACTTCTCTTTTCAGCTCTTTGAGAAGTTTCAAAATCTGTGCCTGTATGGTAACATCTAGCATAGTTGTAGGTTCATCAGCTATTAACAATTTAGGTCTACTTGTCAATGCAATTGCTATACATGCTCTCTGCAACATCCCTCCTGAAAGTTCATGTGGATAAGATCTAAATACTCGTTGAGGATCAGGTAAACCTACTCTTTTTAAAATATTTTCACATATTTCATAGATTTCCTTTTCATCTATTATATCTAGAGTATTTTTTATAACATCTTTCATATGTTCACCTATTGTAAATAATGGATTTAACGAAGCTGCAGGGTCTTGAAACACCATAGAGATTGATTTTCTTATATATGTTTGCAATTCATCCTCTTTCAGATTTAATATATCTTTTCCTTCAAATATTATACTTCCGCTCATAATTTTTGCATTCACAGGTAATGCTCTAACTATTGCTAATCCTAAAGTTGATTTGCCTGAACCTGATTCTCCAACAATACAAACGACTTCTCCTTTTCTTAATTCAAGATCTACATTGCGTATTGCTTTTATAATTCCTTCAGAAGTATAATAATAAATACTTAAGTTTTTTATTTTTAATAAAATATCATGCTTGTTCATTTTATATACCTTTTATTATTAATAGTCTTTTTAATTTTGGATCCATTATTTCTCTTATAGCATCTGATAATAGATTAAATCCTATTACTATAATAACTAAAGCTAATCCAGGAAATATTGAAATCCACCATGCTCTATTGATAGATTGCCAACCTTGGCTTATCAATAAACCCCATTCAGGTATAGGAGGAGGTACTCCAATTCCTAAGAAACTTAAAGCTGCAGCTTCCAAAACCGCAGAGCCCATATCCAAAGATGCTTGAACTGTAACAGGTGTAAGTGAATTCGGGAGTATATACTTAAACATTATTCTGGTATTACTTAAACCTATTACTTTTGCGCCATCAATGAAAGGTAATGTTTTAATAGAATTAACTTGAATAAAAACCAATCTAGCATACCATGGCCACCATGCTATAGCTAATGCGATGATAACATTAATCAGTCCTCTACCTAACGTGGCAGCCAGCGCTATAGCAAGAAGGAGAGGCGGGAAGGCGAAGAACATGTCAGTAATTCTCATAAGCAGAGTAGCAATTCTTCCTCCTGCATAACCGGCAATAAGACCTATAAGTATTCCTATTAATAGTGCTACTCCTACTACTCCTGTTGCTATAATAAGAGAGAATCTTGTACCTAACAATACTCTATTAAACATGTCTCTTCCATATTCATCTGTTCCAAATGGATGACTTAATGAAGGAGGTAGATACGCCTTGGTAACGTCATAGGTATTGCCCCATGCGTCGTTCGGTCTTGTTAAAATATACGGTGCGATAATTCCTAGAGTAATAAAACCTACAACTATTATTAACCCGATAAATGAAATAATATCTTTCTTAACAAGCTTTAATATCTCGGATATTTCTGACATTATAATTTAACTCTTGGATCTATAATAGCATGCAATATATCAACAAGCATATTTATTGTGGTATAAAATATAGCGATTATGATTACAACAGCTATGACTGCTGGATAATCAAAACTCAAAAGAGACATTGCGAGATATAGTCCTATTCCTGGCCAAACAAAAATTAATTCTACTAGAAATGCACCAACTATGGTATAACCAAAAGATAGACCTAATGATGCTACAACAGGAGCTATGGCATTTTTTAAGGCATACTTATATACGATAAGCCTTTGCGATATGCCCCATACATTAGCGCTTCTAATATATTGTTCGTTTAAAACCTCTACCATTAAAGCTCTAGTCATCCTTGCACTAAGGCTCATGGGATATATAGAAAGAACTAAAGAAGGTAAAATAATATGCTGTAATACATCGAGAAATATAGCAATATTACCTTGGATTAAAGAATCTAATAAATAAAAGCCTGTAATTGGCTGAAAGCCTGTCTGAATAACTAATATATCATTTACTCTTCCTCCAGCAGGTAAAACGCGCAACCATGTTCCAAATATTAACTGAACTACAAGAGCTAACCAGAAAGTCGGTAAAGAAGCACCTATCACAGTAATAATTTTTATGATATTATCTGTAATCTTTCCTCTTTTCAATGCGGCAAATATTCCTAAAGGAATGCCTATAACTATTGCAATGGTGAACGCCACAATAATTAATTCAAGAGTAGCAGGGAGTGCATGAGCTATATCATCTAAGACAGGCGTTTTAGTTCTCCATGATATGCCCCAATTACCATTAAATAAGTCTAAAAGATACAAGTATAATTGAACTAGAATATTTTCATTAAGGTGAAGTTCTTCTCTCGCTTTTTGTAATTGTTCTGGAGTTGGATGAGGTCCTGCCCATAGAAATTCAGGTCGAGCAGGTATAACTCTTGTGATTATGAATACTATAATTACTACACCAAAAATAACAACAATTTGCGAAAATATTCGTTTAACTAAATATTCTCTGGTAATAGGCATAAATTAAAAAAAAATTTAAGTTGGTGAGCAATACTAGCCTTCAACGCTTAATAATTGTGGGAATATAACTGTAGGGTATGCTGGGTTTATTGCGTTTTCTAAGTTACTTATTCTTGTAGTTGATACTCTTACATCTACAGAATCCCACAAAGGTATCACAGGTGCATCATTGTATATTATTTTTTGAGCTTCAAAATATAATTGCAGAGATTTATTCGGGTTTATTCCTTCCCAATAATGTGCCTTGTTTATGAGATCGTCGAATGTCGGATTGACATAATAAGCTAAATTGAATAATTGACTTTCACTTGAATACATGTTATAGAGAAAATCGTAGGGCGTTATATACGTTGGCCACCAGTACATTATGAAAAGATCTTGAGCCGCAGTTGGATTTTTCCAACCGCTTTGCGCAAGAGACCACTGTTCATCCCAACTCATAGGTCTAACCTCAACATTGATACCAATTTTTGCCAACGCTGTTCTTATCAATTCAGCAGTCCTTTGTTCATATATGTCACCTGCAGTATATGTTAGTAATAACGTTCTGTTTATCCCATTCGGTAAACCGGCTTGAGAAAGCAACTGTTTTGCTAAAGTTAGATTATAAGAATACGTGAAATTATCGAAATGACCCCACATTCCATGAGGTATTGGTCCGCTGGCAACAGTTGCCAATCCGCTTCTTGCTATTTTTACTATGTCTTCATATGGAATGGCATGAGCTATTGCTTTTCTTACTAAAATATTATCTAATGGTGCTTTCTTTGTATTGATGAACATTAAAAGATTCTGAAAACTTGGCTTGACAACAACTCTCAAGTTGGGGCTATTCTTTAATTTATCAAGGTCTTCCAAGGGGACATATTGAGCAATATCGATAGAACCTGATTCAACTAATCTTTCTTGAGTTACACTATCTTTTACTATCTTAACAATAAATATATCTGGGGCTTTATCCGATTTTAATGGATAATTAGGATCATTCCATCCCCACCACTCATTGAACTTTTCAAGGATAACCTCATTTTCTGGATCCCATTTGACTAACTTATAAGGCCCTGAACCAGCATCATGTCCTGAATTGAACCAATCAGCTATTTTTGAATCGGTGGAATTTTTAGCGTTTGCATATTTAATGACTTCAGGGCTAAATATCCATGCACCATATGATGATGCAACTATTTTATCAAGAGGTGCTGGATATTTCAAATAGAAGACAACGGTATAATTATCAGGTGTTTCTATTCTATCTACAGGCGACCATATGAATGCAGCACCTTGACCTAATGCCATAGTTCTTTCAATTGAAAATTTCACAGCAAATGCATTTACGGGAGCACCATCATGGAATTTTGCATTTGTTCTTAAATGAAATGTCCAAACAGTACCGTTATTACTGCTTTCATAACTTTGAGCTAAAGTAGGTATGAATTTATCTTTTAAAGGATCATAAGTTAGCAATGGTTCATAAACAACAGCCATCCAAAGTATAGAATTTGAAAAATCTGTGCTTGGATCTGCGGTGGTCATTTCAGATAATGAAGCATAAGTGACGGATATTTTCTTTGTGGCAGGAGGTGTTGGTTTCATAAAACTGTAGTAAATTCCAATTATCCCAGCTACTACTATAACAGCTATAATTATTCCTATAAATAAGGTGGTTCGTTTCATCTCTAATATTCTTTATCCTCTTAACAATTTAAACTTGATTTTATGCTAAAAATGTCTAGTCATCTAAGATTATAAAAAGTTTAAATAATCGATTTAATATTATTCATTAATGAGCCACACAATTGAAATTTTTTCAGGAAATTGCTATTTTTGTAAAAGGACAATTAATATTATTGAAGCAGGCAAATGTTATGGTTGCAAGCTTATTGTTTATGATTTAAGTAATGTAAATGAAGAGATAATAAAGAAAATTAGAGAATATAAAATAAATTCTGTTCCAACAATAATCATAGATGGAAAAATAAAGATTATAGGGTTACCGAATTTTGCATGGACATGCGATGACAAATTTTATAATTATTTAGAAATAGCAAAGAAGATTAAAGAATTTATAAGCAAAAAATATGATGAAAATGCAAAAGTTATAGTTTTCGGAAGCGTTCCTAAAGGAACATATACGCCTTTAAGCGATTTAGATATACTTATAGTTAGTGATAAAATAAAAGAATATGCCAAAACTGTTGTTGAGATTAAGGAATATTTAAACGATTTCTTCGCTCCGATAGAATTTCATTTCGCTACAGATGAGGTCTTCAATAGATGGTATAAAAAATTTTTGGATTATTATGTTGAAGTCTAAATTATAAAATATAAGGTAAATTATTTGAATTATAACATTATATTTTTACTTGAGTATAACTATTATCTTATCTAAAACTTTTACTCTTAAGATACCGAAAATTAAATTTCAGCACAACATTCAGAGCAAGTAAAACAACGATACCTAAAAATACAAACTAAAGATAAAGTTGAATTATGTAAAAAATCAATTACGCTTTATATTTTCTAATTATTCTTACAATGGCTATCACTGTGACTATAGCTATGATAATGATTAACAAAATTATTAAAAATGAAAAATCAAATTGGAGCGTTTGGGTAGTATAAGTTTTAGTTGATGAAGTTTCTATTGTCAATGTAGGAATAGTAATATTAGGAATAGGAGGCGTTGTGATATTTATCATTAAGGATTTCACGAATGGATAATTATCTTTATTTTTACTATAAATGACGTATGGAACGTCTACGATATCGTCACTTCCTGGAATATCTTGATTTGGTCCTTTCTTTTCGTCTTTACCTGAATAATTACTCCAATAATTTCCACCAACAGGGTAGCCATTATCCCAATTATTTGTTGAAGGAAAAATATTTGAAATAAACTTATAATCATCGGCAACTTGCAGAGTGTTATTTATAAAATTATTATTGTAGATAATGTTTTGTGAAGAATTTTGAACGCGAATTCCAGCTTCATTATTCTTTATAATATTATTATTGACGGTATTAGTGGTAGATCGTATTAAATATATTCCATTCTTGTTATTTTGTATTATATTATAGTTGATGCTAATGTATGAAGATTGCATTAATTCGATACCATGGTTGGTATTTTCTATATCATTACCGCTTAAAGTATTATGAGATGAAATGAAAATAGTAACGCCATAATTACTTTCCTTTATCATGTTATATTTGATAGTACTATTCGAGGATTGAAAAACAGTTATGCCGGCACTGGGACTCAATATTCCCGTGAATCCGTTTTCTATTTTGTTATGGCTAACAGTTATATTATTAGATGTTCCAACTGATATGGAATCATATTGAATTAACATAAAATTATTGTCTATGATTATACTATTTGCTGATTCAAGTAGTTGAATCCCTATGTTGCTTTTTTCTATATTATTCTTAAAAATAATAATACTCGAAACTTTACTTGCATATATACCAAGTTCTTTGTTGTTTGTCAAGATATTTTCTGTTATGATACAATTTGAATTTTTTATGACTTCAATACCGTGTCCGTTGTTCTCTTCTATTTTATTTTTAGTTATAATGCAATTGTCTCCCCTCGCAGATATACCGCTGAAGAAACCTCTAATGTTAATATTCTTTATTGCAACATTTTTACCATTTACAAGTATTCCTGAAAAATTACCTGAACCTATAATAGTATATCCTGCGCCATCTAATACTATATTAGACCTTAGAATGTTTATTGCAAAGGAATCTGTAAAAATATGATCAGTTAATTTATATGTTACTTTATCACTAGTTTCAATTGGGGCATCCTTTGGGTTTATACTTCCATCTGCTTCGATGGTAATGCTTCCTTGATAACCTTTAACAGGCTTGAAACTAATGGATAAGTTTAACAAGCTTAAAATTATTATAAAAATAAGTGTAATTCCAAAAATTGTTTTCCTGTGGCTATTAACTATTTTATTATTACTTCTTTTAATGTGCTCTATACCATATTCCATAAACCATGTAAAAATAAGGATTATAAAAATTTTATGATTGAATAAGTTTACATTAAAACTACGATCTACATCTTTAATAGTTTGGGCTTATGAACTTATAGCGTCAGCAGGCTTATACAACTTGCTACGTTTTATTGAACAAAAAATAAAGAGAGACTTTTCGCGAATATGATATATGTCTTCTATTCAATTAATTTTTTAGTCATGGTAAAAAATATATTGGTAATAATGTTTAATTTATTTTTTTAATATACTATTAATTAAGCTTTGTAAATGTAGATATGATAAAAATAAGATATGCAATTATTAAAGTAAAAATAATGATAATCATTTTTAAATTAGTAAACTAATTTTTTAGAGCTGAATTTTTATCTAAGAATTATTTTACCACACTTAATTCTTCTTTTTTTATTATCTTTGGCGGAGGTTCGCAACCTTCAAGCCAAATCATTGCTAGTGTTTGAAAATCTGGAGGTATAACTTCGCGATCTATTTTTATATCAAGAACAGCAGGAAAACCTGATAGTTTTGCCCTCTCTAGTGCTCCTCTAATTTCTTTTGGATCTTCAATACTTTCGCCGTAGCATCCCATAGCTTTAGCAATCAAATCATATCTGATCTCGCCGAAATCTACACCGATATACCTTTTTTCATAATATAATGTTTGACCTGCTTTTATCATGCCCCATGCAGAATCATTTAATACTACAAAGGTGATTTGCAATCCTAATCTTTTGGCTGTTTCTAATTCTGCAATTCCCATACTGAAAGCACCATCGCCTGTTATGCAATAAACTCCTCCTATTAAATTAGCTGCACCAGGACCTACAGTTGCTACGACTACACCTAATTCACCAGTAATTCTAGCCCATGCATCCGCAGCATGTGCAGCGTTTGCTTCGTGATGAAATGTTACGAATTTTATATTGCTATCGTATAGGGCATTCAAAAAAGGATAAAGCTGATCACCAGGAACGCCAAATACATATCGAACTCCTTCTTTTTCTAGTACTCTTTTAAGGACTTCGCCTCCTGTTATCCTAGCCATAGAACATCTTCATATAGATAAAGCAATTTAAATATATAAATCATAGCTTACATATAAATAGCTTTAAGAAACTATCATTTTTTAAATGAATATTACGTGAAATAATAGTCAATTTTAATTTTCTAACGATGGAAGTTAGCTAACTATACAAGAATTACGCCGATTTCTGTATTCTCGTGCCAAAGCTGATGTTTTCTTTTTTAGTCCATTTGATTCTCAACTTTGATTCGAGGATATTTTCTCATTTGCTGATAGTCGAAGCATCAGAGCATCTATTCTCATTCTAAGGAATTGGAGCTTCAATTAAATAAGGATGGCAAACCTAAATTTGATCCTTCGTTAAAATTGAAAAATGAAAAGCTGATTGTTTCTTTTAAGTCCTATCAGCCCATGATTGAGCTCATGAGGTTGCTATATATCTAAACATTCGCTTGAATTATTCTCACAAAAATGTCAGACTTTTTATTTGTAAGAAGAATGACATCTTCTTCAAATCCTAAAGTACTTTTTGTTTAATTCATATCTCACCAATGTTAAGAAGCAAAAAATTATTTAATTCAACGTAAGTAGAATAGGGTATGTTTGAGGATATTACAATACAGATAGTTATTTTGGCTTTAATACTCGTATTACCCTTCATATCTAAAAAAGTAGAACATAATATCGAGTTCTTTTTCCTAGCATTAGGTATTTTTGCTGTATTATTTACAGGCTTGTTATCATTCAAATTAATCGAAGAAGCATTGCTTCATCCTGTAATGATAGGAGGCTTACCGATAGGAATTACGCAAGCTGTTTTGCTTGCAGGTCTCTTTTTCTATATGATTAGAGAAAGAATTGATAAAATTGCAAATAAGCTTGTAAAATCATATATCTTACCTCTCACAATTTTCGGCATCTCATTTTTATCTAGTGTTATATCTGCAATTGTCGCTAGCGCCATATTTGCTGAACTCTTAGGTTATGCGAAAATTAATAGAGAAGCTAAAGTAAAAATAACAATCGTCTCAGCTTTCGCAATAGGTATTGGCGCAGTGCTTTTTCCTTTAGGAGAACCATTATCTACTATAGTTATAGCGAAGTTGAGTAGAGAACCTTATCATGCTGGCTTCACTTTTTTGTTCGATAATATGTGGCATATAGTTATACCATTGCTTTTATTTTTTTCAGTTTTATCGCTTTTTTACATAAAAGATAATAATACTGAAATTATATTGATTTCAAAAAACGAATATGGCATAAAAGATATTTTTATACGAACTCTAAAAGTCTATATTTTTGTATTTGCTTTAACTTTATTGGGTGAATTCTTTAAGCCTTTAGCTGAACCTGTAGCGAAAATGGGAATAGAATTTCTCTATTTCTTCGGTCTCATATCTGCTGCAGCAGATAATGCAACATTAGCCGCTGCACTCGTAAGTGGAGAAATGCATCTTTATGAAATAAAGGCATTTGTAGCTTCTTTAACAATTGCAGGAGGCTTTTTAATACCTGGGAATATACCTAACATAATATTTGCGAGTATTCTTAAAATAGGATTTAAGGAATGGGCTAAAATAGCTTTACCAATAGGAATGCCAGTATTTTTAGTTAGCGGTTTGCTCTTATTGATATTTAATCTATAATTTTTAAACTTATAATTCATTTCGTTTAAATAACTCCTATTAATACTTAGTAGTTTTAGTTGATCTCTCAAATATTTTTATAATCTAAGTATATTTTAGTATTTATGAGAAATATAGCAAATATATTTGCATGGATTGGTCTTATATTTTTAGTTCTATCTATTATATTACTACTAGTTATTATTTCATTAATAAGCACTTCTATAGTAAACATGGATCTCTTTCTTATTATAATTTTTTAGAGTTGTTGCATTATTAATTATTGGATCTACGTGGATTATCTCTATTGCTTTTTATATTATTGCATAGGTGATTAGTTCAGGAAAAAGTTCAAGAAAGCTTTCAACACCATTCTTCATTGGTGGAGGTCTTCATTTATTAATTTCAGCTTTTGCTTCTATTTTAATAATCCCTAATCCTCAAATGATAGATTTTAATGCATCGTGGACTTTAGTTTTTCATTTATTTTTCATAATATTTCCTTAGTTAAGTTAATGCAAATAGTGATGGGGATTAAAAGAATAGCATGATTATTTTGTAAGATATTAAATAAGCAAGCTTAAGTAAGAGGACATTTTATAAGAATTTGTGTCTAAGGTTCAAATAGAAAGCATTATTGACTTAAAGGAGCCTCATCATCTCTTCGATAAAAAGCCTACTCTGCTATTTTGGGAAACAACAATGGCTTGTCCTTTAAGATGTGTTCATTGTAGAGCAAATGCTATTTATCATAGATCTCCAAATGAATTAAACACGAATGAAGCTAAGAAAATGTTAGAGATTGTTTCTACTTTCGATCCAAAACCGCCTATAATTGTTTTCACAGGCGGGGATCCTTTAATGAGAGAGGATATATTTGAGCTTATTGACTATGCTAAAAGTCTAGGAATGCTATGCGCTCTATCGCCTGCAGTGAGTGAAAATCTCAACGAGGATGTTATTAAAAGAATTAAAGAAATAGGCATATCAAGTGTGTCAATAAGCTTAGATGGAGCTTCTCCTAAAACGCATGATTTCATAAGACAAAAAGAAGGAGTTTTTTATAGAACAATAAATACCATTAAAGAACTTGTTAAGAATGGAATCAAGATTCAGGTGAACAGCGTTGTTATGTCCTTAAATTTTGAAGAATTTCCTAAAATTTTTCACATAGTTAAAAGTTTAAACGTCGATGTTTGGGAAGTCTTTTTCATAATAGTTACAGGTAGAGCTAATAAATTTCTCGATTTAGATTCTAGGAAATTTGAAGCTATAGCACAATTAATTTTCGATTGCTCAAAATATGGATTAACAGTAAGGACGGTGGAAGCACCATTTATAAGAAGAATCTATTATGAAAGGATTGCTGGAATTGAATTCAACGATGATCTTTATAATAGATTAAAAGATGAACTGATTAAATTAGAAGGCATGCCTTCTAATAAAACGACAATTTATTCAAAAGGAACATTAGATGGTGATGGAATATTGTTCATAGCTCATGATGGTTCAATTTATCCAGGAGGATTCTTGCCTATTAGACTTGGAAATGTAAAGAAAGATAATCTCATTAAAGTTTATCGTGAAAATGAGCTTTTGAATAAGATTAGAAGAAGAGAATTTAAAGGGAAATGCGGGAGTTGTATATTCAAGTATGTATGCGGCGGTTCAAGAGCAAGAGCTTATGCAAATACCAACGATCCTTTAGAATCTGATCCTGCATGTATATATATTTCATAATTAGTAATTTTATATCATGTTAAATCTTTATTTTAATATTTTAAATTTAAAGATAGCAATTTTATTCTTAAATCATAACAATTTATAAACTCAGAACTTTAACAGCTATCTTTTCTGAAATTTTTTTGTTATAAAATCAGAAATTCATACATGAAGAGTACAGTTTAAAAACTAAACTATCTTTCCTAAGACGTTTACTGATAAATCGAATAATAATGAAGTAGTTGTTTCTCAAATAATTTAGAAAGAATAAACGTTTTTTCAAAAAGGAGAAAACTTTGTTACTCTTGTTTTTAAAAAAGAGAAAATCAGATTGTTACCTTAAAAAGTTAGATGACAACTAGTTAGTCTTTTCAAATGCAAAGAAGAAGCTATTTCTACCATACATATTATATCGTCGTTTATCAATCAACTTGAATTTATAACTTAGTTTCACTTCAAGTTCGTTTTCATCTATGCCTGGAGGCCCCCAATAACCTCTTCCAAAAGCCCAAATCATGAATATAGAACCTATTTCAGTTATTTCATCAAGACTTTCCACGTAAAAATCTCTTTCATCTTTCCTTAAGCTATGATAGCAACCAATGTCAGTAATTAATTTGAATTTACCTAATTCCTTCACTTCATCTGTATCAGTAAAATCTATGTTGAAGAATTTGGCATCAATATTTTCTTTCTTCGCATCTTTAATAGCTATCTTTATTGCAACAGAAGAAATATCGATACCGTGTGCATCGAAACCATTCTTCGCTAAGAATCTTACTAAATATCCCTTCCCACAACCTATATCTAATGCTCTGCAAGGTTTAATTTTTCCTTTTTTCAAGTATTCGACAATTTCTTCAGGAGGCTCCTTTGTATCCCAAGGAGTAAAGCCGGCTATATATGCAAGATCCCAAAAAGAAAAATTCATAATTTAATAATCTCCATCGATGTATTTTAGATATTAAGCTGTTTTATCATGGAAAAAATGCTCTAATAATCGTTTTGTTATTTTAAATGGATGAAGCTTATTCAAATCAATAAATTGAATAAAGAAGGTTTAAATTAAAACCTTAAGCTACCTGCACAATCATGAGCAAAAAAAGAGATATAAAATTGGCTCTGGTATGAAGCTTTATTTTAAATTTTTCTCTCCTTTAACGGTGGTTTTGGATATGCTAATTTACTAGTAGTTAGTTTTAGATCTATTAAAGATTCAGCTAATTTTAATGCGGCTGGAGCAGGATCAACTACAGGAATATGTAAAGTTTCTTGTATCTTTCTGGCCATACCTATAAAGCCTGTACATCCTAAGATAATTACATCAGCTTCGTCTTCTTCTATTGCTTTTTTCGATTCATTAATTAATTTTGTTTCTACATCAGCCTTTTTATTTTCAATCTCTAATACAGGTACTTCAACATATCTAACTGAAGAAAGTCTTGATTCAAAACCATATTTTCTTGCTAATCTCCAAAATAAGGGAACTACATTTTTTAATACCGTCACTATTGAAAATCTCTCACCAAGCATAGAAGCGAGTAGCATCGATGCTTGAGCAGGCCCTATAACTGGAATATTAACTAACTCCCTAGCTGCATCTAAAGCAGGATCTCCCATACAATCAATTATAACTGCATCAAATTTTCTCTCTTCAGCTTCCTTTACTTTTTCTAAAATCCACGGCGCTGCTATTTCTTCATCGTATGCCGATTCTATAGATGCAGGACCCATTTCAAGACTCACAATACTTATTTCGGTATCTTTTCGTTTATTATTCTCTAGTTCCTTGTAGGTAATCTCTTCAAGTATTTCATTTTTTAAAATTGGAACTATAACGCAAACTTTCATTAATCTTCCACCTCAAATCTTAAATAAGCCTAAAATATAAAAATCTTCTCAATCGAGATTATTACTGAACATTTAATTCTGAAATAAATAATTTAAAGTTGTTTGTACTCTAAACAAATTATTAGGATAAAAAAATTATAAAATTAACTGGATACTATTCACTTCCTGACGATATAGCCAATTATATGTATTAGCGCTGCCACTATCATGCCTATAAGTGTTGGTACGAAATAAGGTGCGTATGATAATAAATAATATGATGTTAAGCCACCTAAGAACCACCCAACAATACCTTCAACTCTAATCTTAGGTATTTTATCTGTTATTACTGTAGTTGGAGCTTTTCTTATCAAGTAATACTCTACTAATAATATTGCTGCTATGGGGCCAACCCAGTTTGCTAATGTATTTAAGTAAGGTATCCAATACCATACAATACCTATCACGGCTATTATTGAACCGACTATAGCTCCACCCATTGTGAACCAAGCCCTTAAATGAGCTTTCCCAATAGAGACTGTCCAAGCTAAACCTCCCGAATAAGCATTTATCATGTTGGTTGTAAATTGCAATAAGAATGCCAAAACCAATAAAGGCCAAAGAGGTCCTGTGGCAACTCCTAAAGATTTAAGAACAAGTACTATATTCCATGATAAAGAGGGGTCTAGACCTGCTTTTATAGCTGCTACAGCAAAGAACGTACCGACGATCTCCATAAATATTGCTGTAGCTAGAAAACCTAAAACGCATGCTAGTAGAACCTCTTTTTTATTTGGCCTTATCCATCTTGCAGTATCAGCACCGATTGTCGCTCCAACAATTATTAGTCCAATAACAACATTCATAGCTATCATAAAGTTTGGTAGTAAAGTTTCAGGAGTAACGCTTGCAGGAGAATATGTTAATAAACCGCCAGTGATCCCTACACTGATACCCAGATATAGACCGTATGCTACTAATATTATCATTATAGGAATACTTATATAATCAATTAATGCAATCGATGTTATTCCAAGAACTGGTGGAATCGCCATTAAAACTCCTGTAATGATAGTGAAGATTGCCGTAGGGAGATCCATTAATCTTCCAGGTCCTCCTATATCCCAGCCAAGAACCACACCTATAGCTGCCGCTGCTAACCATGTTTCAATACCATACCATGCAAAAGCAGGAATACCTGAGGCTGCAATATTTATTAAAATTCTTGAACCATAATCACCAAACGCGCTTTTAGCTACCATATAAGTATTAAGCCCTGTTTTAGCTCCCATATAACTTGTTAAAGTAAATATTGAGAAAAGTATTAAATTCCCAATCAAAATAGTTACCACTGCATAACCATAAGGTAGAAAGGCCATAGGTGTGGCTCCTCCCATGAAAGCGGCTAGGACAAAAACAACGCCTGCCCATGCTGCTGCATGATATGTCCAAGGCTTTTTCTCTTCTAGAGCTATAGGCTTTAAAGTACTTGCATCTTCTATAGATTTGGTATCACTCATAATGGAAAATTATATTGTTTACCCGTTTATAAACTTTATTATTTAGATTTTTATAAGACAATTATATCTAAACTTAACTAATGAGGTGGAATAAATGATCCTTACTGCAAATGATATTAAAGATCTTGCAATAGGAGCAGCAATACTTGGAACGGGAGGGGGTGGTGATCCTTATATTGGTATGTTAATGGCTCTTCAGGCTATAGAGAAAGGAAAAAAAGTAGCTCTTGTAGATAGTAGCGAGGTCGATGATAATGACCTAGTAATACCAGTAGCTATGATGGGGACACCTACTGTATTAATTGAGAAAATTCCAGGAGGAGAAGAAACAATATATGTACTTAGAATGTTGGAGAAATATTATAATAAAGAGGCTAGGTATTTAACTCAGATTGAGGCTGGCGGAATAAATTCAATGATGCCTATTGTTGCTGCTGCTAAGACTGGCAAACCTGTTCTTGATGGAGATGGTATGGGAAGAGCTTTCCCAGAGCTACAAATGGTAACATTTCATCTTTATGGGGTTAAAGCAACTCCTATGGTAATGTGTGATGAAAGAGGTAACACAGTTTTATTAGATGCTATTGATAATTATTGGGCTGAAAAAATTGCTAGAGTTATTACAGTGAGATTTGGCGGGACTGCATATATAGCTATTTATGCTATGAATGGAGAGAAATATAAGAGAGGAGCAGTAAGAGGAACTCCTTCATTAGCTATAGAACTGGGTAGAACGATAAGAGAAGCCAAAAGTAAAGGGCGTAATGTTATTGATGCGATTCTTGATATAACCAAAGGTTTTCTCTTATTTAAAGGAAAAATCATCGATGTATCTAGAATGAATATTGGAGGGTTTGCTAGAGGAGAAGCTACTATAGAGGGATTAGATGATTTCAAGGGTTCGAAATTAATTATAAGATTTCAAAACGAAAATTTGGTAGCCATTAGAGATGGTGAAATAATAGCGAGTGTACCAGATTTGATAACTGTATTGGATAGTGAAACAGCAAAACCCATAACTACTGAAAGACTTAAGTATGGACTAAGGGTAATTGTAATAGGAATACCATGTGATCCTAAATGGAGAACTCCTGAAGGCCTAAAAGTTGTTGGTCCAAAATATTTTGGCTATGATATAGATTATATTCCAATAGAAAAGAGAGTGAAAAAGTGGTGATAAGAAATGGTAAAGTATAAATTAGGAGTTGATGTAGGCAGTACTCATACTGATGCGGTTATTATTGGTGAGAAATCTGAATTGATAGGAGCAGCAAAAGTAGTAACAACCCCTGATATAACTACAGGAATACTTGAAGCTATGCGATTAGTTTTAGAGAAAACTAAAGTAAACAGAGATGATATTGCTGCAGTAATGTTTGGAACAACGCACGTAATAAATGCAATAGTGCAAAGAAAAGGTCTAGGAAAAGTAGGTATAATAAGAATTGGTGCTCCAGCAACAAAATCCATTGAACCCATGCTTGATTGGCCTGCAGATCTCAGGGAAGCTGTTTTTGCAGGTTCTAAAGTCATAAAAGGAGGACACGAATATACTGGAGAACCAATTGTAGAATTAGATGAAGAAGAAATTAAGAAAACTCTTTATCTTTTTAAGGAAAAAAATGTTGATGCTATTGCTGTTACCTCAGTTTTTTCTATGGTTAATCCTGACCATGAATTATTTGTTAAAGAACAGGCTAGTACGATAGTTCCTGGGATTCCTGTTATTCTTTCTCATGAAATAGGAACCATAGGACTTTTGGAACGTGAAAATGCTACAATATTGAATGCTTCTGTGCTTAGAGTTATGAAAAAAGCTATCGAAGCCTTGAGAAATGCTTTAAGAAATCTAGGACTTGAGCATGCAAAAATGTTCTTTGCCCAGAATGATGGAACTACAGCTACTGAAGAATATATAATGAGATACCCAATTTTTACAGTAGTGGCTCCTATATCTAATAGCATAAGGGGAGCTTATGTTTTAACTGGTATTCCTAATGCGATCGTAGCTGATACTGGTGGAACGACCACTAATATTGGTGTATTGAATAAAGGTTATCCAAGAGAAGCTTTAGAAATTGAAATTGGAGGGGTTAGAACAAATATTAGAGCGCCAGACATCGTAGCTATAGGTTTAGCCGGAGGCAGTATAATTAGCATTAATAATGGCGAGATAAAAATAGGGCCTTTAAGCGTAGGTTATAGACTTATTGAAGAAGGAATTGCTTGGGGTGGAAATACGCTAACTGCTACTGACATAGCTTTGGCTAAAGGTGCGATGATTATAGACGATCCTCGATGCAATCCAAAATTAGTATCTCAAAGAATATCAAAAGATTTGATCGAAAAAATGTATGAGAAAATGGTTAAAATGCTTGAAGATTCACTAGATAGAATAAAAACAAAACCTGAACCAGAAACAGTAATATTAGTAGGCGGCGGGTCAGCAATGTGGCCTAAGAATTTAATAGGAGCAAAGGAAGTGATAAGGCCTGAACACGCACAGTATGCTAACGCGATTGGAGCTGCAACAGCATTAGTAGGAGCAGCTGTTGAGAAAGCATTTTCGTATGAACAAATTACTAGAGAAAAAGCGATTGCTTTGACCATCGAAGAAGCTAAAGCTAAAGCGATTAGTGCTGGAGCTAACCCACAAACTTTAGAAACTGCTGATTTAGAGGAAATAGCAATGCCATATTTACCAGGAAACGCAGTAAAGATTAGAGCAAAAGTTGTTGGCAAATTAAAATTCTAATAATTTAATAAAATTTTTACATCAATGTATTTTAAATATTAAGCTGGTTTTATCATGGAAAAAAATGCTCTAATAATCGTTTTGTTATTTTAAATTGATGAAGCTTATTCAAATCAATAAATTGAATAAAGAATGTGCATTATGTGGCTATCAGTCTATTTATTTATCAAAAGCTATAGGCGTTTGCAAATATTGTTTAAAGAATAGAACAGATGAAGCTTTAAAAATTGCTTTTGAAAACCATGCTAAAATCAGAAAACTTTTCAATTTACCTCCTTTTCCTCCGAAGAGTCAAAAAGGAATTAAATGCAATTTTTGTGCTGCAGAATGCATAATGGATTATGGCGAATTTGGCTATTGCGGCTTAAGATTTAATAATAATGGAAAAATGGGAAGTTTGGTGAGTAACGATGAAGCCCTTTTATATTATTATTTAGATCCTCATATCACGAATTGTTGTAATGCTTATTTTTGTCCTGCAGGAACAGGTATTGGTTATCCTGAATATGCTTATTGCAAAGGTCCAGAGTATGGATATTATAATTTAGCTCTGTTTTTCTATGGATGTTCATTTAACTGCCTTTTTTGCCAAAACTGGAATCATAAAATACTAAGCGAAGGCAAATTGGTTCATGTAAATGAGATCGTTAATTTGACTTTGAAAAATGAAAAAATTTCTTGTTGGTGCTGGTTTGGAGGAAGTGCAGAACCGCAATTACTTTATGCAATAAATGCATCCAAGAAAATACTTGAGTTAAAGCCTTCAAAAAGAATCGTTAGAATTTGCTTTGAATGGAACGGTGATGGAAATAAAGGCTTGGTTAGAATAGCAGGAGATTTAGCATATAGAAGCGGTGGAAACATAAAATTTGATTTGAAAGCTTTCAATAATGCTATACATTTAGCTTTAACAGGAATGGATAATAAGAGAGTATTTGAAAACTTTGAGATGATATACAATGAATATTTTGAGAAAAGGAAAGGAATTCCTGTATTAGGAGCTACAACGTTGTTAGTTCCGCATTATGTTGATGCAGAAGAAGTTGAGAATATAGCTAAATTCATAGCAAGCTTAAATGAAGAAATACCTTATAATCTTTTAATCTTTCATCCAGATTTCATGATGAACGATATTCCAATAACTCCTAGGAAACAAATTGAAGAATGCTATAATGTAGCTAAAAAACATCTTAAGTACGTTAATATAAGCAATATGCATTTAATAGGTTATCACCGTTCTTCTCTTTCTTGGGGTATGAAAGAAACTCCTTTAATGATTTCTTTATGAGATGCTGATTTACAGCTTTCGTTATTATATATATTTATATATTTAAATATTAAGAAATAATATTGTATGGAAGAAATAAAGCCACATAAGACCTTGGACGCAAAAGGATTATTATGTCCAATGCCTGTCATGAAAACAAATCAAGTTATTAAAGAAATCCAAATAGGGCAAATTTTAGAAGTCATAGCAACCGATCCTGCATCGAAATCAGATATTTCAGCTTGGTGTAAGCAAACTGGTAATGAATTGTTAAAGATGATAGAGGAAAAAGGGCATCCAACAGTATATCGATTCTATATTAAAAGATTAAGATAGTTTACAAACTTAAAATTTCTAATTCTCTTTTTTTCCTTTCTTTTATAACTTGATCGATTAAATCGTAAGCTTTCAATATTCTTTCATCAGCAATCTTATAGTAGACTTTTCTTCCTTCTTTTCTTATAGAGACTATCCCTAATTTCCTGAAATTTGCTAGATGTTGAGAAATTGTTGACTGTTTTAATCCGAGTTCTTCTTGAAGTTCAGTAACTGTTTTTTCACCCTCTCTAAAAATATCAATTAACGCTAATCTTATAGGATGAGCAAACATTTTACAAAATTCTGCATGCATCTCATATAGTTTTTCTAGCTTACTTTTCATATATTCTAGATTGGTATAAGTAGTTTAAAAATTTTTATATTTGAAAATTTAAATATTAAGATAGATCTATTATGGAAAAAAAGAATAGATTGCTAATTGTTGCAAGTAAAGGTACTGCTGATGCATTGTATCCCGCTTTAATTCTTGCGACTACTGCTGCTTCACAAAACATGCGTGTAGATATTTACTTTACTTTTGGAGGAATGAAATTATTAATAAAGGGTATGGCTGAAACTATCAAGCCATCAGTTGATTTAGGATTATCTCAAGAAGACCTAACCAAGTTGTTACAAAAAGGAGGCATGCCTACTTTAAAAGACATGTTAAAAATGGCTAAGGAAATGGGCGTTAAAATTCATGCATGTTCACCTACTATGAACTTATTCGGTTTAACTGAAGAAGATCTTACAAAAGATGTTTGTGATGATATAATAGGAGCAGCAACTTTCTTAGAAATGGCTTCTGACCCAAATTCAATAGTAATATTTATTTAAGTTTAAAATAATTTTTTATATTTAAATTTTTTGCTTCTTTTAAAAATAAGTTAACGATTTCTTCAATACTAATTTTTTTCCAATAGCTTATATTTTGTACAGGAGGACAATTTGGTGGATGTATACATAATAAATTAAGACGATTTAAATTAGTATTAACTAATAGAGTTCCATGAATTAATAGCGCCTTATTAGAAGCTCTTGCAGCCATTCCTGAAATCTTGTAACCTTCAATTTCAATTCTATTTGGTTCAGAAAAATATGCGTTTAAATTCAACTTATTAAGTATATTGACAATTATGTTAGATGCTGTTTCAAAGATTTCTTTACTTTCAAAATAATGAAGAGAGGTTCGAATAAATAAGCTCCAATTTAAATTTCCTAGATCATGATAAACTACTCCTCCACCTGTTTTCCTTTGGTAAACAGGTATGTTTAATTTCTTAGCAAGATCAGCCCTATACCAGCCATACTTCTCATGTTTGCGAATTCCTTTTACAAGACATTCCTCATTTATCCATAATCTAATTATACTATCATATTTTCCTTGCTCGACTTTTGTAAAAAGTTCATTTTCTTTTTTTAAGTTTAATTTTGGATTTTTATTCTCTTCTAAAATAAGTATATCTTTTCTATTATTTCTTGCAATTAACACCCCATTTATCTATAATTGGTTTATATTTTTCATAAGCATCAGATCCTTTAATTAAAAACTTTATTTCTTCTTCTAATTTTTCAGGTTTTATTTTTAAAACCCAATTTTCATAAGGATTTAAATTTATAAGAGTTGGGTCTTCTGATACATTTTGATTTATCTCAACAACTATACCCGTTAATGGAGATCTCATAGGACCCATATACTTAGCACTTTCGACAATGGCTGCGATATCCCCTCTTTTTAATTTTGTACCGATATCCTTTATTTTTATATTTAAAAGCTCTCCTGCATATGCCTGCGCTGGGTCAGTTGCACCAATTATTGCTATATCACCATCTATCTTTACCCATACATGGTAATCTAAATCATAATAAAGATCTTCAGGTATCTGACAACCTTTATATTCCTTCATATCAGAAATAGAATATTACAGTATCAGGCTCTGAAGCCATTTCGAGAAGCGTATAAGCACCTGCAAATGTAACATTTTCAGGCAAATCTTTTTCTTCCATTTTCCAAATATATTTTGCAGACGTGCTGCAACACAACATTTTAACACCATTATTCATCGCAAGTTCAAATACTTTTTTTAAAGGTTCACCGTCTTCTCTTGTTTTTAAATTTTCAAGATTTTCTTTAAGTAGCAGAGACGGGCCTTCTGCTAAAAAGAACATATAAGTTTCATAACCAAGTGAAGCCGCTGCAGCAGCATAATAAAATGGTGTGAATGCTTTCTTAGGCTCATTCACCCCAGTACTTACCACAAATAAATATCTTTTTTTATTCATATGTCTTAAGTACTATTCAAATATAAAAATATTTATATTTCTAAATATATTAATATAAGCATGGATAGTAAGTTCTACTTATCAAGACTAAATGAGGATGGATGGTATTATGGCGGGTTGCCGGGTTTACAATGGGAAGTTGAGCAGGCGCGAAAACAAAATAGAGAATTATTGAAAAAAATAGTAGATGAGTTATATAATGATGAAAGATTTCACGAATTTTATTATGCATGTATAAATTGTGGTAATTGTACTTCTGTATGTCCTGCATTTAGATTTGTTGACTTTGAACCTAGAATAGTTGTGCAAAAAATCATGCATGCTAAAGATGAACCTGAATTACTATATCAAATGATGGATCAATATATTTGGGCTTGTTATCAATGTTATTCATGCTGGGATGTATGTCCTGCACATAATAATCCAGGAGGTTTGGTTCTTATTTTAAAAGAAATAGCTGTTAAGAACGGTTTAGATTCATCAAAAGCAGCTCTTGAACCATATAGTAAAATAGTTTATAAAATAATGACCACAGGTACTCAAATTACACCAGATATGCATACGACAATAGCTCTATTTAGAGATTGGGGTCCTCATAAAGCAGAATTGGCTAAAAATATAAGAATTGATAGAAAAGCCGTCCCTGTTCCTTCAATGAATGGTGTGATGGATAAAAGTTGGAAGGTCGATGAACAGACTATGAAAGAATTGATGCTCATTCATAAGGAAGCTGGTGTTTGGGATTCCATTAAAAAAACTTTAAAAGATGTGGTAGATATGATTGAAGAAACTGCTAGAGAGAAAGGAATTAAAGATGGATAAAACTTTATCAATAGATTTTAAAGAAGAAGAGATTACCTTAACCAAGGAAGATCAAAAATTATTTCAAAAATTGGTCGAAGAAAGAAAAGCTAAACTTGCTAAAGGTACGATTGAAGATTATTTAAGGATGTTAGATAAAATGAAAGAACTCGAGAAGAAAGGCGAAATCATCATACATCATGTTCATGAAGAATATCAACCTAGATTGGTTAAAACATTGAGTGGAAGAGTTAAAAAAATACCTACTGTTGAGCTTTGGCAACATAAATCTTGTGGACAATGTGGTCATATTCCAGGATACATATCTGCCTTATATTGGATAATGAATGAATTAAACATACCTTATGTAGATGATACAAACCAAACATCATGCACTGCATGGAATTATTATGGAAGTGGCACCTCAAATACTATTGCTATAACTGCAGTATTTTTAAGAAATATGCATGTTGCTTATGAAAAGAATGCATATCCATTAATACATTGTGGTACAAGCTTTGGCGACTATAAAGAATGTAGATATTTTGTTGTTATGAGTGACGAGATAAGAAATAAAGTAAGGGCTATACTTAAGAAAATTGATAGAGATATCGTAATACCTGAAGAACTTGTTCATTATAGTGAATGGTTGCATGTTATGAGATATGAAATAGCCGAGAAGAAAAAGTTTGATGTATCAAACATAAAAGTCGCAGTGCATGCAGCATGTCATACTTACAAGCTTATGTCTGAAGATTATACTTATGATGATAACATATTAAATGGTATAAGACCAGCTCCTACTTCAAGTATAGTTTTAGCATTAGGTGCTAAATTAGTAGATTATAGCACTTGGTATGACTGTTGTGGCTTTGGTTTTAGACACATATTAACTGAAAGAGAAATAAGTAGATCCTTTGCCTATTTTAGAAAGATTAAACCAGTTGTTGAGGAGACACAAGCGGATGTCTTAATAACACATGATACAGGTTGTGTAACTACTTTAGATAAAAGTCAAGTTGTTCCTTTAGCTCATGGTTATAAAGAAACAATTCCTGTAATTGCAGATTCTCAGTTCGCTGCATTGGCCATGGGGGCTCATCCATTTAAAATATGTCAACTCCATTGGCATATAGCAGACTGGAGAAATTTGTTAAATAAAATGGGTATTGATTGGCAATCAGCATGGGAGGAATATAAAAAATACATTGAAGAACTTAAGAAAGGAGCAAAACCATTTTTATTAATTCCACCTCCAAGGAGGCTTCAACCTAAAATAATTCGCGATAAACCTGTAGTAATTTAAATGGAGGGAAACAAATCCATTTTAGTCATAGGTGCAGGACCAGCAGGCCTTCAGGCTTCTAAAGACATTGCTGAATTTGGATTTAGAGTTGTATTGGTAGAAAAAAATAGTGAATTAGGAGGAGCACCAATTAGATGGAGATATCATACATTAGCTCCTGATTTTGTACCTACAGAGAAGGTATTGGGTCCTCTTATAGATTTTGTAAAGAATAACAGCTTAATTACTGTGTATACAAATTCAATAGTTGAAGGCTATGAACGTAAAGATGATTTTTTCAAAATTAGGATTCTAAATTTAAGAAATAAAAGTATCTCTTATGAGAATGTTTCTTCAGTAATTGTAGCTACAGGTTTTGAACATTATAACGCTTCAGTTGACCCAAGATATGGTTATGGAATCAATCCAAATGTTATAGGAATTAACGAGTTGGAAATCATGATTAGTAATGGTAAGGTTGTAAGGCATGATGGAAAAATTCCTAAACGAATTGGCTTCATTTTATGTGTAGGTTCTAGAGACAAGGCGACAAATCCATGGTGTTGTACTGTTTGTTGTGGTGTATCTATAAAACAAGCTATTGAAATTAAGAAAATAATACCTGACTCGCAAATCTACATAATATACATGGATATAAGAACGATAGGTCTTTGGGAAAAGTTATATTGGCAAAGCATGGAAAATTATCACATTAATTATATAAGAGGTAGAGTCGGCGAGATATATTGGACGGGAGAAAAACTATTGGTTAAAGGAGAAGATACGCTCGTTAGAGGACCTTTTGAGGCTTTATTCGATATGATAGTTTTAGCTGTAGGTATGGAACCTGGTGAAGGAACAAAACAGGTAGCAAAAGTATTTGGTCTTAGAGTTAACGAATACGGTTTTCTTTCACCACGTATACCAAATATTCATTATGATTCAGGCAAAGATGGCATATTTTTAGCAGGTGCATGTGTCGCTCCTATGTCTGTAGAGGAAGCAATAGGTGAAGGTTCAGCTGCCGCATTACAAGCAATTAAATATTCTATGAAAAGAGACAGAAAAGTTCCATGACAGAAGATAAAAAAGAGAAAGAAGAAGAAAGAAAAGGTAAATATATTATTGAGCGTGAGTACATAGAAGATGAAAGAATCATAGAACCTGAAAAATTAGATATCGGCGGAATCGATGCTTCAGGTAGATGGGGTGTAATAGTTTTACCCAGAGTAATAAGCGATTTTGATCATTCGTTGATAGAAGAAGTTAAAAAATTACCAAGAGGTAAGCACATAGAAAGATGCTGGCAATGTGGACTTTGTACTGCAGTATGTCCAGTAGCTCATAAGGAGCCTAATTTCAATCCTAGATATTTCATCTATATTGTTAAAATGGGTTATAAATCAGAAATTAAAAAATTAAAAAAGTATATTTATCTTTGCCAAGGTTGTGGTTTATGCACTGAAGTATGTCCTAAGCATGTAGATCCATCAGGTGTCATGATGGCATTAAATATATTATTTGATAAATTATGAATAATTTTACATTAAGTATATTTTATGTTTTGTTTAATGTTATTTTATTTATAGTTTCTTCAATCATTCTTATATTAAGAATAAAAAGATGGGGAGTATCATATCCTTTTATAAATTTATTCAAGGAATTTTTTAAAAGAGGAAAATTAAAAATTTATTCTAAACTAAAAATACTTATAAATACATTTATTAAAGATCTTCTAAGCTTAAAGCGTGCTGGATATTTATGCGAAGAAAGATTTCATTTTTATGGGAGGGTCTTGCTTGTCTATGGATTTGGCGGTGTAGTAATAATGAATCTTATAAATTTTATTCTAAATCCTTTAGGTATACCATTAGGTTTTTCTCATCCTTTAAGTGTCATCACTTATCTAGCTTACATATTATTAGCTTTAGGTTCTCTTATGCTATTTTTAAGACGCTTTATAAGAGTTAATCTGAGAAAAACTACTGATTTATCTATATGGCTTTTGCATTTATCGTTATTTTATTTTTCAGTAATAGGAATTTTATACTTTTCATTGCTTAATTCAGGTTTTATATTTTTAAGTTCTATCATTTTTTACTTTTATCTTGGCGGCATAGGCTTGCTTTATTTATTTCTACCTCTAAGTGAAGTGGGATATTTTATATGGAAAGCCTCTGCATTATTAACACATTCGCTTTCAATAGAACGTGAAAGCGATTAATGATTTATGAGTGCAAATAATGATAATTTAAGTCTTTCAAGTAAAATTGAAAAAATGTTTGCTAAAAGGGATCATGTAGGTGTAGTGAAACATTTTGAAGGAATCGATATAGATTATTTTGTACATATTACACGTAATTTAATGAAGGAGATAGGAAAAAAATATGAAGATAGCATTGAAGTTAAAAAACAAAGAATTGTTTATAATAATTTGTGTTACTTATCTGATAATTTATATTTATGGATTAAAGGCACTCAAACTGATTTAGGAGTATTGCTTGAAATGAAAATATATCATCCTACAGAGCTCAGTGTTTTAAGTGATGAATTATTAAATAAGTTTACAGAAATCTTCGAGAAACTCATTATTAATTTATAGATAAAAACGCTTCTAATTTATGCTTTTTATTGTTTAAATAAGTATTATATTACTTAATATTTATTATAATTTAATAGATCTTTTTGCTAGAAAATATGAAAGAAATAGTTAAGAAATTTCCTTTCTGATATTATAGAACCTATTGAATTACATATAATAAATTGTGATTTATTTAGCAATAGCTTTCCAATATTATTTCGACTTCTTCCATTATAGAGGAAAAATTGTTTAAAAAATAATTTTTTATTAGATATTAAAAAATTCAATTCGTTTTTTATATATTTATGTCTTTACTACTTAAGAAAATAATTTCCTACCTTCAGACTTAGGTATTGCAACAAGGGTTTCTGTTTGGGCAATATGTGAAAGTTTCATGAAGAATTCTATAACGACTTTTTCATTAGGCGCTTCAGATATGATTACGTTATCGAATCTTCCTAATGTATAGAAATCATGAAGAATCTTCAAGCCTTTTGTTGCGAATTCTTTCTCTGTTTCATCAAAAGCTTTAAAGTCTTCTTGCGTTAACTTTTTCCTAAATCTAACTAAAGTTACAAAGTACATAAATATTAATTCAATTAACAGGTATTAATTCTTAATTCATCTGCAGAATAAAGAATTCGGTTGAACATTCATACTCAACGATTTTAACTTTATTATAATAGAGAAATGAGACGTTATATTAATGTCGTTAAAAGATCGCTTTTAAAATTCAACAACATGATAAAATTTGATTGAAGAATTTCTATTTTTATTTTTTCTTTATAAAATCCTCTTCATCTAAAGAAATTAGTATCGAGTTAAATTCCAATGCTGTTTTAAGATATAAGGCGTCTATTTCATTATTTAATTTTTCTACGTTGAATTACTTCGCCTTCAAGTATGCTTGCTATCAGTCAAAAGATAGCTGTAATCTAATAAAAGGTTAAAAGGTGGAAGCTTTAGCATATTATGGAAATTGCATAAAATATTTATTTTAGCACTATTTTAATAACTTATGAAAAAAATCTCAATAATATTTTTCATTTCATTAAACATTATGACGATGAATTTCTTAAATGCTGTTGTACCTTGGTATGATGAAGCATATGCATCCTCAAATGTAATATTGATAGGTATATATGGGAATAATGATAGAATTAATGTGACTTTACAAGCTATCACACAAGCTTTAAGTGAAAGAAATATTCCATATTCAATTAATTATATAAGTGAATTGATTTGGCAAAACACGATGAATTTTGACATTCTTATAACAGATGCCGATTTGATTGAGATTAATAGTGAAACTTATCCTGCAGTACGAAATGTAGAATCTCATGGCGTTTTATTTCTATTAGGAAATTCAAGCAAGTTTCTAATCGATCAACCATATCCTATTATTAGCGAAAAAGTTAGTGAGATTCATCTATCGAATTCCTCAGGAGAATTCAGAATCCTAAACTCAATTGCTGAGCAGTTAATATATTATCAGGAATTTAAGCCATATTATTCGTTGACTATCAAATCTGAGAAGTTATACACGCTCGAAGGTAGGATATATTCTGAATCTTCCAGCTTATTTTCTCAAAAGATAAAAGAAATATTTAACGATGAGCTATTTCAATCCATTTTAATCAACCAACTTCCTGCTTCTAATAGTGATGTTTTATGCGGCGGAGATAATTGGATCATAAAAGCATGGTATGTATACATCGTTATAATTTATGATGGGGTTTTTTATAAGAAAAATGTTGCAGAAACGAGAGGGGATTGGATAGTATGTCAGCTAACCAAATCTTCACTAAATTATAACTGGTTTTTGATTCATTACAAGCTTTGGCATGCAATATATAAAGATGGATATTCCTGTGATGCTTCTCATTGCGGGTGGTTTGTAAATAGTAGAGACATTTATTCGAATTATAATTTATTCTCTCAAGCAATATATGATTTCGATCCTCAAACTACTATTGGTGGAACCGAAGTTTCTGTCACTTTGGGCATAGAAGCGGGAAAAGATGGAATATCTGGTGGTGCTTCTGCGACTTGGTCATACTCAAAGCCTGATGTAGAGATTTACGCTTATGTATACCCTGCAAGCAACACTGCTGAATGGTATGAAAAACTAAAAGGACCAGATTATACATGGTGGCCTATCGTTATAGAACCAGCTCCAGTTGCTAGAACCACATATCGCTCTGAACCAGGAATAATTGCTTACTCTCCAAAAAGCAATCCATTTTTTATTATAAAAGATGCTACTGATAATGTAACTTTAAGATATGATGTTATCAAACCTTATTCCATATTCTTGATAATCTACAAATATACTTTTACTGTGACAATGAAATGGCCTTATATTTTAACATATACAGCTTCTTCTTACAATGGAAATCCTGTAGTCAAAATAAAAACGTATAGTATAACAAACTCTTCTTCCAACCATTCATTTGTAGATGAATATAAACTAGTTGTTACACCGCTTTATACACCAGCGTTATTACTCGCTATCACTACTGGTATCATAATTGGATTATTTCTAATATTTAAAAAAATACGTATTAAAAACAAAAATTATTAAGAATTTTACACTTTTATTTTCTAAAATAATATTCCATTTAAATAATAAATTTTCCATGATTTTCAAATTAAAGATAATCTTAATTGCCTAATTCTATCAGGTCTGAATTACTTGGCTTTGCTATCTTGAATCAAACTCAGTATAACTAAAAAAGGCTATACATAGAAGTTTAACATGTTAGAGTAATTAAGCTCTATATCTTCTCAACTTTATAATTTTGGCTAAAGAAAAAGCGATAAGTTTATTAGTTTCAGAGTGAAACTAAGTTTCGGTATGGAACTATGACTTTATTTGATCTTAAACCAAAGAAAAATAGAAATGAACTTTTTGATAGAGAGAAAGAACTTGAAGAGCTGAAAAAGGCAGTTGATAAAAGATATCCTATTATTGCTATTTTAGGGATTAGAAGGATTGGTAAGACAAGCGTATTAAAAACGTTCCTAAATGAAATCGGCGGAGTTTACTTAGATTTAAGAGGGATTTATAAGACTATTGAATTGCAAGAAAGGATTACCGATAGCATAAATTCTTCGATTGTAATACTTAGAAGAATACTTGAAGGGATAAGAGGAATAAGCTTTGCAGGTATTTCTGTAGAAATTAAATGGAAAGGTAGCGATTCTATAAGCCTTGTAGGTTTGCTCAATGAAATCAATAGAAGAACCAATAGTTTCATCTTAGCTTTAGATGAAGTCCAAGCAACAAAGCCTCCTGTTTCAGCTCAGCTCAAAAACTTGCTTGCTTATGGTTACGATAATCTTGAAAATATAACCTTTATAGTAGCTGGTTCCGAAATAGGTTTACTAAGGGATTTTCTAGGTATTGAAAGACCTGATTCTCCTCTATATGGTAGATATATCTACGAAATACATGTTGAAAGACTTTCAAGAGAAGAATCTAGAGAATTCTTAATGCGTGGATTTAAGGAAGAAGGCTTGAATCCGCCTATAAATATAATTGAAGAAGCATTGGATTATTTTGACGGAATAATTGGATGGTTAGCATTTTTTGGAAGAAAATATGCAGATGGTATAAGAGACTTAAAGGATTTGAAAGAAATAGCTATTAATTTAGCTTTAGATGAGCTTAAAAAACTAAGCATTAGAGAAAAGCTTGTTCTCAAAGCTATTGCTTCAGGTTCAAGTTCATGGAGTGCAGTAAGAAAATTCATTGGAGAAAAAGAAGGAATAACTCTACCAAAAGCAACACTTTCAAGATTGATAGAAAAGATAGAGAAGCTAAGCATAGTAAAGGATTATCGTTTTTTAGATCCGATATACAAAGAAGCTTCCTCAAGGCTATTGATTAAATAAATATCTACTTGGTTTTCTCCCCCAAGCCCATTAGATATCCACTGAAAGCTAGACTCCAAATCATGACAGGATAGACGATCATTCGCTCCATGCCACCAAAACCTAAACCTAAATATATACCATTTATATAAAGAGCTAAGGCAATTAGCGTTACTATGCCTGCTATTATTGAAAAATATTTCATTGGAGATCCTTGAATTATATAAGCTATTATTGCAAGAATGCCTATAGATAAGAAGGTTATGAGTGAAAATATTCCATGAATTATACCTGTTGCTTCAGTGAAAATTCCAACTCCTATGCAGCCTATTCCACTTAATATTATCATTATCGGTATTGCTCTATTAACTCTTGAATTCAAAAAATAATATGATGAAAGAATCAATATTATGCCTAATATAATGATTGAGGAATTGAAAATCATTGAAGAAGGTTGAACGAATACACAAGAATTTTTGCTAGCAGGCGGCCTATTGCATATTGCTCCAAGATCGCTTATATAATTATTAGAGATGCTATAATTAGGAAACAAGGCTTCTGCTATTATTAAAAATATAGCAAATTGTGCAACACCAATAAAGATTAATATGCCTGCCTTCCTCAAATTACCGTATAGAATTTTATTTCCATCCATGTATTTATAAGATTTTCAAGCTATTTAAATCTTAAAGGTTTGAATAATAAATATTCTTAATTAATATTATTTAAATTATAAAAATATAGTTTTAAAAGCTTTAACTATAATCGTTAATAAATAACTCTTAATCATAAGTTATTAATAAGTATTTAATTTGTAATTGTTATTATATAAATTAATATTATGAATAATCGCTCATAATTTAGCATTCTGACCTCCTCAATGCCCTAGAAGGATAAGGGCCTCTTCTAGAATAGCTCATAAGTTCCCAGCATCGATACGTGACAACATTTCTCATTTGCTGGGCATTTTATAGCTCAGAGCCCCTCCATGCAATCAGTCCTGAATGAAAGGATCTTTCTTAAATATTTAGAGCTTTTTAATAAGCAGTCTTTTATTCCGAGTCACCTGCGGTATATTTTCGTTAAATATCATTTAAATCATTAATTTAACCTAATAATTTAGCGAGAGGTATTTTTATGATCTAACTGAAACGCTAATTCAAAACCTCCCATACTTCAATATTAATGATAGCCTGTTAAAGTATTTATATTAATAATCTATTATAGCATATGCGTGTTTTCCTTTTAATATTCATGTTGTTTTTAGCATTAATAACTCCTAATATCGTTAAGGCACAAGAACAAGCTGTGCCTATTATAGCAGTGTTCAAGGATAAACCTGATGTTGAACTCTTCCAACAGTATGGGGGTCAAGTGATAAGGGTTTTCAAGATAATACCTGCAATACATGGATTGATGAAGCCTAGCGATATAGTAAATCTTAGCAAAGATACTAAGATAAAATACGTGGAGTTGGATGAAAAAATAAATGTACTAGAAGAAATTCAATGGAATCTATATCAAATTCATGCGCCTGAAGCATGGTCTATAGGTGGAACCTATGGACATCATACAAAGATACAAGTTGCAGTTCTCGATACAGGCGTAGATTGCACACATCCTGACTTAGCTGCTAACATAGCTTGGACACCTTCAGCAGATCCTGCTTTCCCTTCAGCATGTCCTGATACATCTGGTCATGGTACACATGTAACAGGTATAGTTGCTGCATTACTCAATGGTTTCGGTGTAGCTGGTGTTGCTCCTCAAGTAACTGTCTATGACATATTAGTTTGTCCAGGAGGTTCTTGCCCTATTTCTGATATTGTTCAAGGAATACAGCTTGCTATGGAGGGTCCTGATGGAATAATAGGAACAGACGATGATGCAGAAGTAATGAATATGAGCTTCGGAGGTTCTGGTCATTATCCTGCAATGCAAGATGCAATTCAGAATGCCTATGATCATGGTGTTGTATCCGTAGCGGCTGCGGGAAATTCAGGATGTCCAGATGGAGATACAGTCCTTGAGCCAGCTAGATATCCTACAGTGATAGCAATGGCAGCTACTACATCGGCTAAAACCATAGCGAGTTTTAGTAGCTGTGGTCCTTCAGTAACTGCAGCTGCACCTGGCGAAAACGTTCTATCAACGCTTCCTGGAGGAACCTATGGTACATTAAGTGGTACCAGCATGGCTTCACCTCATGGAACAGGAGTTGTAGCATTAATGCAAGCTGTTAGAGCTATTGCAAATGTTCCGCTATTAAAACCTTCAGAAGTTAAAGCAATAATATGTAATACTGCTGAAGATCTTCCTCCTGCAGGTTTTGACATTCGTTCAGGTTGTGGACTTCTTAGAGCCGATCAAGCTGTTCAAGCTGCAATGGCAGCTCTTACTACAGTTAAAATTACGCAGTCATTACCTCCTAAGATTGTTGTAAATACGGTGAATCAAACCTTAACCGTGACGAACACGCAATCTATTATGGTTCAAGAGCAAACTGTCCAAACCAATACTTTTACTTTAACTAAGACTATGCCATCAGAAAAAATAATATTTTCATCTGCTGAAGAAAAACTTGTACTCTTCGATTGGGCAAGTCTGTTCTTAGCTTTCATAGCTGTATTGTTGCTAGGCGCAATAGTTGGTACTCTTGCTTTGAGGAGGATTTGACATGAAGAAAATTATATTTGTTTCGCTTTTGTTTATCTTTCTTATAGTATTTTCATTGCAATCTTACAATGCAAGTAATTTCAAGATTACTTACTACTATAAGATTTTAGGAAATGATCAAACTCTATCGGCTGTGAATTTCTCTAATGATGATGAAGGCAATTTATTAATACTTTACAATTCAAACAATGGGGCTGCGATAATATCTAAGATAGATAATAATGGTCAAATTCAAGATACATTCTCTATAATTTCAACCAGTCAAATCAATAGTCGCATCAAAGCTTATTATATCGTAAAAGACGGCGATTACAATTTAATACTGGCTTCTTTATCCACTTTGTGTGACTGCGCAAATTATGGTTTGTTATTAAAGTTTAAAGATAGAGATATAATTTGGGCTAAATCTTTCTTCGTTGGCTTAGATGTAATAGTTAAAAAAGTTGTAGTTGATTATGATGGTAACTATTTAGTTTTAGCTTCTACTAAGATAGGTCAAGACGGATATGATTTGCTGGTTATGAAATTTGACGCGAACGGTAATCTTCTATGGTATAAAATTTATGGTAGCCAAGGAAATGAATATGCTGAGGATATAATAGCTAGCTTCGGCAATGAGTATTTGGTGATTGGAAGAGAAGAAGGATCTAATAAAGGCTTAATTATATTAAGCATCGATAAGGATGGAAACCTGAAATGGTCCAAATTAATCAATATTGATATAAGTGAAGGTATTGCTACAAGCTTTAATGTTGAATCAAAATATGTAATATTTGGAAATAGAGAAAATACCGTTTTTATTATATCAATAGGTAGGAATGGATCGATTAATTATTCAAAAAGTTATGATGAGAATCTTAAAATAAGAGTATTTAGCGTAACTAAGAATAACGAAGGAGGATTCAATGTTGTTGGGAGCGTTCAAATCATGGGTGTAGAAAAAGCTATTTTCCTAGAGTTTGATGAAAATCTCTCGCAAATTGCTTCTTATGTTTTAGATGAACAAAATACTAGATTTAAGGCTTCATCTCAGGCAATGAACTCTAATATAATATTTGGAGAAAAAGATGGGAATAAGCTTATTTTATTTAAAGCAAGCCTTGACCTAACATTTCCCTCAAGCGATATGTTTCTCCCTATTTCTTTCCCACTTAAAGATTTTGTATTAAATTCTGCTGATCTAGGGCTAAATATTTCAAATCAAGATATTTATCTAAACAATGCTGATTTGAAAATACAGACTTACAATATTAATACATTAGAAAGCGTTGAAGTACTTGTAGATCCTTCGGTAACTACTGTAACTGTGAGAATAAGGACAACTTTAACAAGATATGAAACTCAATATAATACAGTTACTACTTCAACAGCTGTTACAAAAACAACTAGTGTCACCAATCTAGTCAACTATACAACAACTGTTTATTCAACAAATCCTACAAGTCTTACTGTAACAAATACCAAGACTTCTACTGTTTTTACGATAAACTACACTGATCCTACGGTGATAGCGACATTAATACTAGCTTTCCTGATAGGGTTAGGTATTGCAATAGCTTTTAGAAGAATTTAAAAACTAAGTATAATTTTCCTAATTTTAGTTACTTGACCGTATTTATTATTTTTTTACTTAAATCAAATTTAGATAATTTAATAATTCTAAATTAAAGTAGATATTATTTATAAATAACAATACTCTTTGTCTCCCAGCCCTATTAGGCTCTCATAGACTTAAAAAGAGTGTTGAATCCTTCTAAGAAGATTAAAAATAACACCAAATATTTCCATTAAAACTGAATGACAGGACTTTCCATAAACATAAGTTATCTCTTTTTCTCGATAATAACTTAAGACTATCCTAGTAATACGTCTTTGTATTAGAAGTTTCTTTTAATATTTTAAAGATTTGGTCGAGAATAGTAGACATGTGAGAGAGGAAGCCTTGAAATGGTATCAACAAGCTTTGGAAGATCTTTTAACAGCTGAGCAACTATTTAAGGCTCAGCGATATTATGCGGTAGCTTTTTGGTCACAGCAAGCTGCTGAAAAAGCTTTGAAAGCTCTCTTAATTTTTAATGGTAAAATTGTAAGATCGCACGATTTGAATGAAATTATTGATATAATAGAAAAAGAACTCTTGATTAATGTAAGCGAAATAAGGGATGATGCTAATAAATTGACTATACATTATATAGTATCAAGATATCCTGATGCAGCAAATTCTATTCCTGCTCGAATTTATTCAATCAATGACGCTGAAGATTTGTTGAGAAGAGCAAAAAAGGTGATAGAATGGGTAAAGCAAAATCTGCAATAAATAGCCAAAAGATTATGTTAGAGAGAGCAAAGAGATTCGTCGAAAAGTTAAAAAAAGAATTAAAATTAGATGAAGTTTATGTTATTGGTTCGAGAGCAAGAGGAGATTATCTAGAAGATAGCGATATTGATTTGGTAATCATTTGCGATGAGCTGAAGGGTTTAAGGTATATTGAGAGATTAGAGAGAATTTCAAAATATGCAGAACCTAAAATAGAGTTCTTTGTTTATACAAAGGATGAATGGCAAAATTCTAATTCACCTTATGTAATTGAAATGAAGAAAGAAGCCAAGAGTCTAGAAGAGCTATTGAAAGCTTTTGATTAAAACAGTTAAATAATGTAATTTATTTTCTTAAAACATATTGTTATATTCGGTATATTTAAAATCTAAAAAATTAAAATATTGTTAAATGCTTAAATAGTAAAATGATATTTATATCTAATTATTAATTTCATCTTTGAGATAAAAATATTTTGGTTATTAGTTTCTTTAATTCTTTTTGATCTATATTTAAAATTAATGAAGTATGTGATTTCCTTAAATTAAAAATTATTTCATTTAATATTAGCGGAATGTTTTTCTTATTCCTTATATATTCTTTGCCTTTCTCTACAGCGATTTTTGCTACTTCATTTTCTATTTCTGACCTTAGAATTGAATATATTTCTGCGCTAATGGTTATTCTAATATCTTCTTCTTTCTTTTTAAAAGCCTTAATTTCATGCTTTTCTTCTTTTGGGGATAATATCTCTTTTTTCACTTTGAATATCAAAAGGTTTGATTTCACATAATCAAGTATAAGTTCATGACCATTCGGTATGAATTTCCCTTTAGCGACAATTCCTTCAAAACTTTCTGGCATTAAAGCTAAATCTGAAAGTCTTTTTTCCAAATCTTCAGCACTTAAATATTCTACGTTATAATGGGGAGGATTAGGAAGTTCAAGTTGATTTAAGATTTCATATTTTTCAGGAGGAGTTATCCATGAGTTCTCTTTTCCTAATTCGAATACAACTAGATCTAGATTCCTTTGATAGTCTTTATGAAAACCTCTCGGTGTGTAGTGTTTTCCGAAAATTTCGCATTCAAGAATATAACCTTTTTGAATGGCTTCTTTTACTTTAATCATTAGCTCAGGCTGATCGTGGGCGATATAAATCAAATATCCTAATTGCTCTGAACTAGCAATGTCTCCAGAATGCTTAAAGATTCCTTGCTTAGATATTTGAATATGCGTTCCGTCATATTTATGTTCAGCGAAAACTTTTATGTTATGCTCAAATATGTATTGATAAAGATATTTAATTGGATTTTCAATATGATAAGGTCTTATTAGCGGTTTAGAAGTATTCCTATAAAGATCAATAATCCAAGCTGAATATTCATCTTTAGGAGCAATTTTATACTTTCTATTTAGAAACGATAGAGCCTTTTCTATTGCTTGATGATCTTCCACTTCTCTTCATTATTTTATTAATATAAAAAATAAAATTTCTCTAAATTTCAAAAAATCAATAAGAAGCTATTCTAGATTAGAGCGATTGCTCATATTCTTGTTCAATGGACAGTCTTGAGCTAGCCTTAAGAATCTAATATAACAACACTTAATCCTACTTTTATCTCAAAGAAGTCTCGATCAAGCCTAAGTGCAATGTTATTGAGTATCTTACAATTTAAAAAATAAACATTTATCTTGCTATACATAACCAAACATTCAATTTAAGCGTAAAATATAACCTCACAAAAGAATATCATGTGGGGTTAGTATATATTGAAGGTATCGCTAAGAATCAAGGAAAAGAAGAAAAAGTAAGATTCTTAGTAGATTCGGGAGCATTTTACACAGTGTTAAAGAAGGATATTTGGCAACGATTAGGTTTAAAGGAAATTTCTAAATCAAGTTTCATATTAGCTGATGGAACCGTTATCGAAAGAGGAATATCTGAAGTAGTTTTAGAGCTTCCTCCATACGGTGAAAGACATACTCCTGTAGTATTGGGTGAAAGTGAAGATGAGAATTTGCTAGGAACTTTAACTTTAGAAATTTTCGGCTTGATTTTAGATCCTTTCAAAAGAGAATTAAGGCCCGCTAGACTTTTGATGAAATAAAATTGTTTTTCGAAAAATTAATCCTTTGCTTATACGCTAAATAGTTTCATATGAAAATGCAACTTCGATTAAAAAAGGCTCATGCCATCATTTCACATTGCATGGTATCATTGAAATCTTGGAAAACCTGATAAGGTAGCCAAGTTCCATTTAGATATATTAATCAAGGTTAATTCTATTCTTAATTTAAATTTCGGCGGTACTCTTTATATTATTATGGAAATAAAATTGTTATAAAAATAATTTTTAATAAAGGTTTCGATAAAACAAAAAAATACAAAGAGGCGAACTAATGCATATTTAAGCTTCTCTAAAATTCAGACAAGAATCGTTAAATTATTAAATGAAGTTATTATGATGTGGGGTTTTCAGTTCTTCAAACGATTCAAGATTTAATAAACAAAGGATGTTTTCTAGAAGCATTAAAATTGATTGAAGAAATTAAGAATGTTCAAGGTTTTTTAGAAAATTTTTTAATTCATTCCCAAAAAATAACCGCACTTCTTGGATTAGCTCGTTATCATGAAGCTCTTGAGGTTGCAAAAGAATTACTTGAATTTATCGACAAAGCTATTACATCGGCAGAACAAGTAAATGTTATAAACGAATACAAACTCTCTGCTATGCAAATGCTTAGCACCATTTATTCTATGCTTGGTAACCATGAAGAAGCGTTGAATATTTTAAAAAATATAGCTAGTTATCCTAATCTGAATACTCTTCAAGAGTTTCAAATAAAAATAGCTCTAGCGATGGAATATGCTAGTTTAGGCGATTTTCCCAAATCTATTGAGATTTTACAAAAAGAACTTTCAAAGATACAAGATAAAACATTTCAAATTGAATTTTTATTAGCTTTAGGTGATGTTTATCATTATTTTATCCAAGATTTAAAAAAATCAAGAGAGTTTTATTATAAAGCTTACAATTTATCATTGAATGCTGATGATGAGATAAAGAGAAAAGCTTTTGAGAGGTATGTTGATCTCTTATTAGATTTAGGAGATAAAGAACAAGCTAAAGATTTTCTAAATGAGCTATTACAAGAGTCTATTTCAGAATTGGAAAAGGCAAAACTTCTGGAAAACCTAGCTATTGCAGATAATGCGAATGCAAGAACATATCTAGAAAGCGCCTTAGAGATTTATAGAAAATTAGGTCTTAGACGCGAGGAAGCAAATGTGTTATTCGAGTTATCAAATGTTGAAGAAAACATAGAAAAATCAATTGAATTGTTAAAGCAAGCTATTTCTATAGTCGAATCCTCGGGAATGAAACAATTTAGTTTTCTGTATCGAAATGGATTAGCTTATAAGCTTTACGTAGCGAAAAAATATGATGAAGCTAAATCAATTCTAAATAAACTCATAGTAGAAAAAGAGATTTCCAAATTTTTACTCGCTTATTGCTATGTAGGTTTGGCTACAATAAATAAAGAAGAAGGTAACTACGATAATGCTTTGGATATGTTATACAAAGCAGAGCAAATTCTGGATGAAACGAGGTATGAATTAACTTGGGAAAATCGTATTGATTTCAGCAACACTTACTCAACAGTTAAGAGAGAAGCTGTTAGCTTTTTATTGAAGACTGATATTAAGCTTGCTCTAAGGAAGTCTGAAGAAGCAAAAGCGAGATCGCTAGTTGAATTGGTTTCTCTACATAAAATTCCAAAACCTAGTAATGAAGAAATTTTCGATATAGAACAAAAACTAACTGCAGAATTGAATGCTGCGATGAAAAGCAGTAGTCCATATATTAAAGAAATATACAAAAGACTTGAGACAATATGGTCTTCATTAGAAACTAATCCTAAATATAAAGAATATTTAAGTTTAAGAAAAGGATACATCATAGATATCAATGAAGTATGTAATTTTATTGATGATGAGACTGCAATAGTTGATTATCTTATTCTTCCTGATCAATTGTTAGTTTTTATTATTAGTAAAAAGGATCTAGATATTGTAAAGGTATCTAAAAATAAAAGTGCTATTTATGGTTTATTTATAAAGTTTAAAGAATTTGAGAAGATTAAAGATGTTTACATTAACGAAAAATTAATAAAAGAAGCAAGCAATATATTGATATCTCCTATTGAAGAGAAAATAAAGAAATATAAACATCTTTGCATTTCACCGGATTTAGTGCTTTATTATGTACCTTTTCATGCTCTTTATTTTGAAGGGGAAGAACTTATAGAGAGCAAAACTCTTTCATATATTCCTAATCTAACCCTCTTGAAATATTGTAGTGAAAGAGAATCGAAAGGAGATTGTCTTGTAATTGGTGGTTCTCCGACTAATGACTTAATATATGCTGTACAGGAATCGAAAGAAATAGCTGAATTACTTAAAACTGAAGTGAGGAGTTATACTAAGAAAGAGATTATCGAAAAGATGAAGAGCAGCAAGGTTATTTCATTCTCTTGTCATGCTTGTTATTCTCCTAGGGATTATGGTCTAGGTTCTTACATTATTCTACCTAATGGAGAATATCTAACTTCTAAAGAAATATTGGAAACAAGACTCAATTCAGAATTAGTAACGTTAAGCGCATGCGAAACAGCGAAGCTGAGCTATTTTGAAGGAGGAGATATTTTTGGCTTGCTCAGCTCCTTTTTATGTGCAGGTGCAAAGAGTATTGTAGCAAGTTTATGGAAGCTTAACGATCATGCTGCTTATTTAACTATGAAAGAATTTTATACTCGTCTAACTCAAGGTTCAAGTAAAGCGGAAGCCTTAAGATCAGCTCAACTTATTACAAAAAGAGAATATCCAAATCCATACCATTGGTCTCCTTTAGTCCTCGTGGGCGAATATTCATCAATTCTCGATATTAACAGAAAATAGCCCATAAGCTATACTAAATTTAAATTTAATCTTCAAATTTTTCATCACTTCTTTTACTATATTTTTAACTTCCATTTCCTTCTTTTCTTTTAGATATTGTTTTAATGCTTTGTTATATTCTTTTCTTAGAATTAATTGATATAAATTGCGCAAAATCTCTTTTAAAAAGTCTATATTATTTATTACTCTTATATCAGTGATTTTAATTAAAAACGAATTAACATTGGGCTTGTTATCATCTGTGAGGATCAATGCAGGCATTTTATCAAGTTGAATATCCATAGAAAGTTTTTCATAAGAAGGATCGCCTATATCCCATGTTGCAACGTATAAGTTTTTACCTAAATTTTCTCCCCACCTAGCTAAAGTATCAATAAGATTTTTTTCAAACTCATAATCAAACCCACTTGGAATATAAACACAATAAACAGGGTAACCTTCTGGTAACTGTTTTACTTTAGGCTCAAATTCTCTAGTACTTTCTTCGCTCATAAAAATAAATATCTCTAAAGTATATAAATTTGAATTTAAAGAAATTTTTGCAAGACTTATTCCTTCAATATTTTTGCTAAATCATTTAAACAAGTCCAAAATTCTTTTTCATATTAAATTATACGTATTTAATTATTCTTATTCTAGCTACTACAATTATTACAATAATAAAAAAGAAAATCGTAATGTCCTTTTGAGTACTAGAGTTGTTGGTGAGTATTCTTGTTGAATTTGAGCTTTCTTTGAAGCAGTATTGCTTATCAACATATGGTCGAATAATTTCTTTCAATAAAACAAATATATAAATAGGAAGTCAAGAGTGGTAAACTTAGCAAAATACTAACAACAAATTGTTGAATTTCTGATAGGTGAAAACTACTTTAATCGATTATTAGGTTTAGTTAAATTTATTAATTTCATAATCATACACAATAATAAGGTGATATGATTCCGTAATAAAAAAATTGGAATCATAGGAGCTGGAAGAATAGGAAGGGCTATAATCAAAGGTTTGATAAATTCTGGAATCGATCCAAGCATTATTGTAGCGTCTACTAAGACAAGAGAATCAGCTAGAGAAGTTAAAGAAATGAAGGTGAATGTGACTTTTGATAACTTTGCTTTAATAAATCAAGCCGATATAATAATTGCTTTAAAACCGTTTGTGGTTTTAGAAAATGCTGAACTATTGAAAAACATACCACATGAAAAAGTTCTTGTATCAATAGCAGCATTTGTACCTTTGAGTTTTTATAAAAAGATTGCTAACGGTAATGAAGTCTATAGAGCTATGCCAAACGTTAACGTTGAAATAAATAAGGGGTTTACTGCTCTTTGCGGAGAAAAAAGTGAAAGTTCAAATATCGTCGAAGAATTATTCAGCTTACTTGGAGAAATTGAATGGGTAAGCGAGGAAGTATTGGATAAGCTAACGTTGATGTCTGCTTCATCACCTGCATTAGTTGCTGAATTAATCGATGCTTTAGAAATTGCTGCAATGTATATGGGAATACCTCAAAATATAGCAAGAAAAGCAATATTGAATGTTTTTATAGGTACAGCTGAATTGGCTAGTAAGAAAGATTTACTAAGTATAAGGAATTCAATCATAACCCCAAAGGGAATAACTTCACAGCTCATGCGAAGGTATATTAATGCTAATGTAAAATCGTCAATAATAGAGACATTTATTCAAGCTTCTGAAGATCTTGAACAAATAATAGCAAAGCTAAGATTAGATTATAAAATATAAAAATTAAAATTAAATCAAATTTAATTTTTCTAATTCATTTAAAGACTTTATTTCAAAATCAGGTTTATCTGCAAGCAGATCTGCAGGCAAATTGTATCTGTTTAAATAAATAGCCTTCATTCCAGCATTCTTTGCTCCTGAGACGTCAAACGGATTAGAAGAGACAAGATATGCTATTTCTCCTTTAACTTTGTTCATAAAGGTTTTATATACTTTTGGAGAAGGTTTATAAACTTTAATTTCCTCTATAGTGAAAATTCCTTCAAAATACTGCAATAAATTAGTATTCTTTAAGAGTTTGCTAACACTTAATAAGGTACCGTTAGTAAGCGCATAAATTTTGTATTTATTATGAAGGATTTTCAAATATTCCACATCATCAAAGGGTTTAAGCTTTGTCCATTCTTCAAGCAATTCTTCCTTAAACTCAAATCCATACTTCAAACTTAAATATTTCAAAGCTAGCGCTGTTATTTCATCAAAGCTAAACCATTTCTCCATAAAGTTACTCTCCAAGTATAAATCTTATTATTTAAATATGACAGCGTTTTTCGTGAATATTTTAGAGTATCCATCTATTAAGTTAATAATACAGAAGCTTCATAGATTGCTGAGAATTTGTTGTAAGACAATCAAAATATTCTAACACCAAAAAATCTCTCTAGTATTATTGCTGTAGCTATATAGTAGAGAAATAAACCTAAAGTTATGTTTAATGCTTTGAAACCTTTTTCTTTAAAAATCTTTAATGAAGCTGCAGTTGCTCCTGCAACTGATGTGAGCCAAACATAATCTAGCCAAATATGTGAAAAATACATAACAAAAAAAGAAAGAGGAAATGGGTAGGATATGACTAAACTTATTATAGGAAATCCTACTGTAGCCCACCAAATCAAGAAAAAAGGATTTAGGCCTGTGAAAATAAGACCTGTTATAAAAGGATTTTGGATTTTGATAATACTTTTAACTTCATTTCCTTTTATGGCATCTCTTATCATTGAAGTTGCGAAGAATATTATGAAAAATACTAAAAAAGAAGTAAAAGAAATATTGATATAAAAATTGTTTAAAATAGAATAAATGTTTGTATATAGAATACATAAGAGAAATACAAAAGGCATTTCAAAAGTCATATGACCAAGCGCTGAAGCTATACCAGCCTTATAACCTTTCCTCGCACCTAAAGCGGCGGTTGAAACTGTTAAAGGCCCTGGAGATAAAGCACCGCTTAGTGAAATGAGCACTGTAAGTAATACTAAATCTATCATTTATTCTAATATTGCTAGATATACTAAAAATATTTTAGCACGAATCCATCTTAATAATTAGTTCCTTTTTAAAAGTATTACTTAAGTTATTAAGTGAAGAATGAATATATGAAGTAACTTTTTGTTTAGTTTTTATCTCTTATTTAACTAAGTTTGTTTATATTGAGAATTCAAGCAAGAAAAATTAATGTTGCAAATTTCTTAACTAGAAGTTTGAGGACTTAATTAAACGACTATTATTTTATGCTTCCAAGCCAATGCAAGAATACCACCTATAATAGATAACAATATACCGCCTACCAAACCTAGAAAATAACCATACTCATATCTCTCATATCTATCAGTGATTGTAAACAGCGAAAACATTGCAGAAATTAAAACAACTAAACCACCTATTCTTATGTTTTGAATACGATCTGTATACATTAAAATAGCACCAATTATCACCAACATTCCTAACATCATAAAACCAATATTTAGTATGATGATACCTATCCCTTTATGGAGTAGTAACCATCTTCCTATTACCATGAAAATCCCTCCTAAAAGGGATAAAATAAAAGCTACAAAAGGTTTTTCTTCTGGCATTTTCCAGATAGATATTATATTTGGTCTATTTAAACTTTACTAAAATAATAGAATTAAATATAAGTCGCGTATAAATAATCTTAAATGAAAGTTATTTATCGATTTTCAACATATAATATTTTACTTTTCTAAGACCTTTATCCTTTATGATTATCTTTACCTCTCCTCTTAGCTCCATATTTTTAAGAGCTTTATATATTCCTCTTAGGGAATAATAAGGAAGTTCGCTCCAAATTTGGTATGCTGTCAGGGGGCCTTTCTCTTTTAAAATTTTCATCACATGATTTGAGAGTGTATCTTTTTTCATACGAAACGCCGTACTAGTTTTAAATCCCATTGTTATCACTGCTACGGAATTCTTTAAATTTTCAGCGACGATATAACTCATTGCTGACAGAGGTTTTGTTTTAATTCCATTCTCAAATAGTTTGACAAATGATTCGATGATTTCTTCGTTATCTACTTTAATGACCTCTATATCTTTAAGACCAGTGATAATATTTGGCTGAGATTTCTCCCGAGACATTACAGCGATTATTTTATAAGGAACATCTAAGCCAGCCTCACGTAATTCTTTTAAACCTTTATATAATGAGTATGCTAAGATTCCTGTCTCTGTAGGTACTATAATATTTTCTATATTAGCATTTTTTTCATATATTTCAAATAATATAGTTTTTAAACCTTCTATAGTGAGAGGATTCATATATTCAAAAATATTTATATTATTCTTAACGTAAGATATGGATTTTATATTAATTTTCATACTTAAAAATTTAGTGAGTTCATTAGGATCCATTTTCACAACATCATCTACAAATATTTCTATAAATATATCGCTAAGATAGTATGTTAATGATGATGTAAAATCTTCAGAATATATTATACCGATTTTTCTAATATTATTCTCATTTACGTAAGAAGCTATTAATGCTGAAGATCTATCTACATAAGATCCAGTCGGATTATATTTCTCGTTTTTTATATATACGTTGTTTTCTTTATCAATTTTAACTAAGGGTGTTAAACCCTCACCCTTAGAGATTATAGTACTGAAGTTTGGTAAAAGAGAATCATACCTCCATATTCCCTGCTTCGTTTTGTCTATCTCGAATTTTATAGACGAATATTCTACTATTATTAGGCCATTACAATAAGGGCATCTATTAAAAAATTTATCAAAAATTCTTTTGCATGAAATACATTTATAGTGATAATTTTTATTCACATTCCTAAGGATTATTTCTTAATCAGGGTAATAATATATTGATATAATATCTTCTCTCCTGTGATTTCTGGATGAAAAGTAGCAGCAATAAGGTTATCTTGTATTGCTAAAATTCCTATCTTTCCTGTAGCAGGATGATCTATATATCCTATGATCTCTGCAGGCGGCTGAGCATCTATTATACCAGGTGCTCTTATAAAAGCGGCCTTTAATTTTCCGATTTTAGTTTCTACGTTTATGATAAAGGAATCTTTTTGTCTTCCAAAAACATTTCTGAGAACAGTAATTTTCATAAGCTCTAAAGTTCTTTGGTTTGTCTCCCCAACGACTTTATCGCTAACTTTTTTGGCAAGTAATATTGCTCCTGCACAAGTTCCTAAGATAGGTTTCCCTTCTCTTGCAAAATTTCTAATAGGTTCATCAAGTTTTTTATAGAAAATCATATCTCCTATCGTGGTCGATTCGCCTCCAGGTATTATAAGTGCGTCGATATCTAAAAGATCTTCCGATTTCTTTACTATTACTGGTTTTACATTCTCTATTTCTTTTAGCAACTGTATATGTTCTAGAAAATCCCCTTGTAAACTTAATACTCCTATTTTATAAATTGTCATCTACCTCTAACTTGCATTAATTGTTCAGGCTTTAAGGTTCTTATATCAATACCTTGCATAGAAGCTTTCTCAGAAACCATTTTTTGTGCTTCTACAACTGTTTCTGGATCATCATAATAAGAAGTTGCTAGTACTATGGCTCTCGCTCTAGCTGCAGGATCAGAACTTTTAAATATCCCTGAACCTACGAAAATGCCATCAGCACCAAGCCACATCATCAATGCAGCGTCAGCAGGTGTTGCAATTCCTCCTGCTGCAAAATTTACCACTGGTATTCTACCGATTTTTCCTGTTAGTAGAGCGAGTTCATATGGTACTTTATTTTCTTTTGAATAGATCCAGATAGATTCAAGATCATTATTAAGGTAATAACTTCTTAAAGTAGAAACACTTCTGTTCACAATCTTTATATGTTTTACAGCTTCAGCAACATTACCTGTTCCTGGCTCTCCTTTAGTTCTTATCATAGATGCTCCTTCAAATATTCTTCGAAGAGCTTCAGGAAGATTACGTGCACCATTTACAAAAGGAGTTTTAAATTTCCATTTATCTATATGAACTTTTTCATCTACCGGTGTAAGAACTTCGCTTTCGTCTATGAGATCAACCCCTATTTCTTCAAGAAGAACAGCTTCTTCGGTATGTCCAATTCTGCACTTAGCGGAGACTGGAATAGTGATCGTATTCATAACTTTTTTAATAACATTCAGATCAGCTGTTCTAGCAACTCCACCAGCCATTCTTACATCATATGGAAGCTTGTCTAAAACCATCACACCTATAGCACCAGCATCTTCAGCTATTGCAGCTTGCTCTTCATTGGTCACATCCATTATGACGCCTCCTTTCAACATTGATATGAATCCATATTTAACTAGTGGTGTACCTGTTCTAATAGGTATTACTTCTAAACCACTCTCTTTTATGCGATCCCCATATTCTAAAAGCTCATAGATTAGATCTCTTAGTTTCTCTAAAAATATATATGAATCTATTAATTTCACAGTTACCATACAAAGTAGTTCCTTAAAATAAATTAATCTTTTGCTGAACGTTCATTAAAAAAATTCTTATTCATAAACGAATCAAAGCTAAGTATTTAATAAAAATTTGCCATAATGGTATGCATATAATGTTAACATTATTAATTTTAATTTCATTTTCATAATTCAATGTAATAATTAAAAGTTCAGGATTATCACTTTTAAACAATTCATATGCCTTAATTAATGCTTTTATCTCTCTATCTCTTCTACTTTTCTTAATTTTAGAAAGAAATCTTCAATCAATCTTTTTTCCATAATTTTATCATAAGGGAAGAAATTTTTTAACTTTTTTCCATGCAAGACAATCTTTTACCCCTAAAACGCCGGTTAAAGATAATTTATTGAATGTAACCTCTTCTAATTGCTTCAATGAGCAAAGGATCTGATATAAAGTATAAATCATCTTTTTTCTCTATGAATCCATAATACATGAGTTCTTTCAGATAATTTGATATTTGTTTATCGCTTGCATTACTTATAATTCTCAAGCTTCTTTTAACTTCGCTCCATCTTGAAGGTCTTGTTAAAGTTTTCATGATTTCTATGTATCTCCTTCTTGCTATTTGTCTTATGTTCAAAAACTGCTTGAACTCATCTGCTATTAATTTAGAGCCTTCATCGATCGATCTTTCTAAAGCATCATCATAGCCTCTTGTTCTTAGATAACCATAAAAGGTAAGCCATCCTATGATCCCATCTAGGATAGAAACAGCTTTGTTTATTTCTTCTTCATCAACTTTTATTTTAGCTTGTTCAAATCCTGCCTTGAGAAAATCGATGGATTTCTCTTTAGAAAGTTTCTTCAAAGTTATTTCTGTAAACGCTCTTCCAAAAAGCGGGGCATTTGGATTTCCTTTCCCTAAAACCTTATCTAATAAGCCTACTTCTGATCCTGCAAGAACTAGCTTTATTCCTTTAACATAGTCGTAAATATGTGCTAAAATTTTACCAAATCCTTTTATATATCTTAGATCTTGGGCTTCATCTATTGCCAAAACTATTTGCTTATGTTCTGCCCATTTACCTATTTCTTCAAGTATTTCTGCAATAACGTTAATCTTTCTTTCTTTAAACTCTAATTTTAAACCTGAAATTTCTAAACCTTTTATTTTTGATAGTATTTTGTTCATCGTTTTATCTTTAAGAAACTTACTGAGTTCTGTTGAGAAGTATTGATAAATACTATCAGGAGTAAAAGGAACGCCTAATCTTAGATCTATAAAAATATGCGGTAGGTTTGTTTCGTTTAGCACCACTCTCATCAGCGAAGATTTTCCTGTTCTCCTTAATCCCTTAATGACTATCATTCTTGTGCTAGGTTCTAGCAATTCTTTTTTGAATGTTTCAATCTCGTTTTCCATGTCGAAGAAGTCTTCTTTTCGGGTTTTTACTTCGAGCGAAAAATACATTACTTTCACCCCTTACTATTTACTTACACCCCCTACTATTAAAATTTACTAAAGATTGTTCAATGAGTGTTATGCATTTTGCTTTTTCAAAAATATAGCTTGAAATCTGTATTAAAAATTATGGCAAATAAAGAAATCAAATTCGGTCTTGCTCCAAATTTATATCCTCCCGAAGTAATCTTCAAAGTAGCTGAAATTTGTGAACAATACACTCTAGACGGAATATGGTTATCGGATCATGTAGTTGCTGTTGGAGTTAAACGATTTCATGCTTTAGATGCGTGGAGTATGCTTGCTGCGCTTGCAACCAAAACTAAAAGCATAAAATTGGGCACAGCTGTTTCTGATCCACATAGGAGACATCCAGAAACGCTTGCTCAAATTGTTGCAACAGTAGATATATTATCTGGAGGAAGAACAATCCTTGGAGTTGGTCCAGGAGAGTCGATGAATCTTGATCCATTCGGAATAAATTGGGATAAACCAATAGCTAGAATGAAGGAAGCTATTATTTTAATAAAAAAACTATGGACTCAAGAAAGTGTAAGCTATGAAGGAAAGTTTTTTAGATTTAACAATGCCATTCTCGATTTAAAACCAGTTCAAAAACCTCATCCTCCAATATGGATAGCTGCAAACTCTACTGCTTCATTAAAGGTGGTTGCTGAATTAGGAGAAGGCTGGATTCCTCTTCCAAACGGTCCAGAAAATTATAGCAAAAATCTTAATTTTATTAAAGAATATGCAAAAAGCTTAGGAAAAGATCCTGATGAAATAGTACCAAGCATATTCATGTATATATGTGTTGCTGAAAATGATCAAGATGTTAAAAGAATGTACGAAATATCTGTGAAATTTTATTCGTTAATACTTAAGAGGCCAGAATTTAATTTCTTTGGCAAAGCACCTTTCTCGAGAGAAATTGCGATGAAGGCTTTTCATGAAGCCTTGAAACTAGATACTCCGTTTGAGAAACTTAAGGAAGAACTTCCTTTTCCTATAGGAACACCTGAAGAGTGTGTTGAAAAACTTCGTGAATACATAAGAGCAGGTGTGAAATACTTTATTTTAGTTCCTTTAACAAGACCTGAAGATTGTGTATATGCTTCAGAGCTTTGTGCAAAGAAGATAATTCCTAATTTGTAATTGAAAAATTATATCTCGAATTCATTCAATTGAAATAAACCATAATGTCGATAAGGCAAGTTAAGTAATGTTTATTTATTTGAATTGTCTTTAATCAAAATCTTTTATTTGCATTTTACTGATTATAATTGGAAGAATAGTGAAGGTATTAAGATAAAGTTTTTATAATTTCGAAATAGCTAGCAAACTTTAAATAATTTGAAAAGTTCGATTTTTTTATTATTTGAAAAATCTTAGAATATTTTTAATTATTCATATAAACGTTGTATACCTTCTAATTTATCAAAATCCTTATCAAACGAATATATTTCATAAATTTTATTTTTTAGCATGATTACATAAGTTAGAGCATCATTTAAACCGACCTTTTTTTCTTTTGCTATCTTAATTGCTTCCAAATATTGTTGTTTGTTTACTGATACTAATTTAGCAAACCGAATTAAAAATTCTTCGATGGATAGTGCTTCATCTAAAGACATATGAGCTTCTAAGATATTTGCTATCTCAGTCATGTTCACAACGGAAATGGCTATTTTCTCTCCTTCGTTAATTCTCTTTACTATCTTTTGAGCTGCTTGTTTAATTTTTATTTCATGAGGTTTAAGTTCCCTTTTTGGCTTTATGAAAGCATGTACAAATACACTGGCGTCAACGAACTTCATACAATTCTCTCTTTACTTTTTTCCATTCTGAGAGATCAGATTGGATGTTTACTTCAATTGAATCAAAGAACTTTGTAAGATCGATTCTTTTCGAAGGTTCAATAATTATTTTCTCTCCTTCGATTTTCATCAACACTATTCCATCTTTTAAATATTTTTCTCTCCATTTTTTTGGAAATACCAATCTACCCTGTTTATCCACTTTTTTTAAAATTTCCATATCTTCATTTTATGGGGAACTTTATATAAATTTTCTTGAAAAACTAACAGTCTTAACTTGATGCTTAAAATGAGCGAGTAGCGCAGAGAAACAATTTCGAGTAAGAATGCGTTATTGAGCGCTTTATTTAGAAAGAACTTTTATGATATTATTTTCCGCTACGGAAATAATTTTCGGTACGGAATATTCACAATTGTAAATGGTCTAAAAAAGCCTCATTTTAGAATAGAGAAAGACTTATGTTTTTATTCAAGATACCTTTAATTGCATATTCATAATTTATTCTACTTAAGTTTTCTGAGTTTAGTATGATTACTACTATATTGATAAATCTTAAGCCTTTGAAGACGTAAAGATTTTGTATCACGAGATTTGAAATGAAGCCAGTTTCCTTAGATGAATCGATATATTTCAAAATTAATAAGCATATTTAATTGCAAATAGAAATTATTATTAATGCAAATTCTCAAATCATCGGCTGACGTTTACTTAGAAGAAGCTGATTTATTATTATCTAAAGGCGATGTAATTCAAGCCAGCGAAAAATACTATAAAGCAGCTGAAGAAGCAATAAAAATTTTAACCAGCGTTGATCTGAGCGATATCTTGAATGAAGTTAAAATTAAAGATTGGAATACTGAAATAATCAACAAAGCAGTTTTTAAGTTATCTTCGATACTAGGTGAATGGGTAATTGAAAGTTGGGGTGCCGCTGTAGCGCTTATTACTGCAAATCTTGATTCTGAACAAGTTAAGAAATATAGGGAAAGTATAGTAAAGTTAATTCAAGTTGCTGACGAAAGATTCAATAGAAAGATTGTTGAAGGAAGCTGATTTATTATTATCTAAAGGCGATGTAATTCAAGCCAGCGAAAAATACTATAAAGCAGCTGAAGAAGCAATAAAAAGTCTATCCTACAAGAATTCCTTAAAGATTCTCTCAAAAGTAAAACAAATAGGACATTGGAATTCAAAGCTTTACTTTAAGGCTGTCGATGAACTAGAGAATATTTATCCTAACATACGGTTATGCTGGATTTCAGCATGGATATTACATATAGAGGGCTTTCATGAAATAAGACTAAGAGGAGATGATGTTATGCAGTTGAGAAAGTATATAGAAAAATTAATCAAATTGTTGTAAAATAATAAGGAATTAACATATTGTAGAATTATAATCTTTAGAAGTCAATTAATGTTATTATATGGGTTGATCATTTATGCTTTAAACTATTAATATTTTAGATTATAAGCATGAAAGTTAATTGATTCTTTTTGATCTTAATTCATGCCAGCTGAACCTCTAATTTTGTACCATGTGTAAGTGTATAAGCTGCAGGACATCTTTCTTCTGCTAGTTGGATAAGCTTTCTAAGGACTTCTTTATTGTTTTCACCATCTATTTCTAAATTTACCAAGATTGTAACTTTCTCTATTACTGGAGCGTCTTCTAAAGCGAAAACTCTAGACATGTTCATATCAGCAATCAAATCAAGATTGAGCTTGTTAATCTTCTTTCCTTCTAAAGTTGCAACCATAGCAAGAGTTGAGGCGAAGCAAGCTGCTACGCCAAACAAACAATAAGGAATAGGACCTGGTGCAAGCATATTCCCACCTTGTTGCAATGGCAGGTCTGCGAGAAGCGTAAATTCTCCTTTTTCTGTCTTTATGATAGATTTGAACTGGGGTTTTGTAGGATCGTTTGCATTCCATTCACCACTAATAGTTTGTTTTGTTCTTCGCAAACTAGGATCTTTCTTTAGCTTTTCAATCGTTTCTCTCAATTTTTCTAAATTTATATTATTCACAAAAAGTAATTTTGAGTTTACAATATTTAAGATTAGCTAGTGGAGTTTCTAAAATTTCGGATTTTTTACACAAATGAAAGCCTCGTCCTTTAGGGCATAAGAAGTCAGCCAATGGGATAGAGTTATAACTATTTACAAACGTTAGTTTGATTTTATTCTGCGCGCTCCAACATTAAAGGATTGTATATGAATTAACGTATAAGTTAATTAAATAGGATTGAGAAGTTCAGAAATTTTTCAGCAATTAAAGAAATAACATGCATTATCATATTTATTATTCGGGATTTATATGATCGTGTGAATATAATAATTTAAAGTGGAATCCATACTAAAGAAACTTTTAGAGGAAATAGAGAAGAATCCTGATGAAGCTAGAAGATTAGCTGAAAAGCTCGCTTCGTTATTTATAGTGCACGAGATTAAACAAATAAGAGAAGAGTTAACAAAATCAATTATTTCTTTAAATGAAACAACTCGCAATACTCAAATCGAGCTGGTGAAGTTGAGAGAAGACTTCAATAAAACGCTAATGGAAATGGGCAAAAGGTTTGAAATGCACGATAGGAAGTTTGACGAAATCGTGAAACGCCTCGAAGAGCACGATAGGAAGTTTGACGAAATCGTGAAACGCCTCGAAGAGCACGATAGGAAGTTTGACGAAATCGTGAAACGCCTCGAAGAGCACGATAGGAAGTTCGTGACATTAGAAGAGCAGATGAGGAAAGGATTTGAAAACACTGAAAGATATCTTAAATACTTGGCAGCTACATTGGAAGATATAAAAAGATCTATAGGTATTTCTCTTGAATACTATACTTCTAATTTTGTTGAAATGTTTCTAAAGGAGAAGGGGTTTAAAGAAGTCTCTGTAAACGCGCACGTTAACTTATTCAATCCTTTAAACAACACTTTTAGAGAAATTGATATTTTATGCATAGAGCCACTTGTAGTTGGTGAAGTAACAACGGTTTTGACAAGCATAGAAAACGCTGAGAACGAATTGAATAAATTACTCGATAATACAAAGTTTGCAGAAGAGTTATTTAAGAAAAAGCACTTCATGAAATTATTGGCTGTCGAGAATGTAACTGAAGAAGTTTTAAACTATTTAAAAACCAAAGCTAAAGAATTGAATGTTACTTTAATTACTGGTAGGGAGGTTGGCTGACTTCCTCTAACGTATTTTATTTCCGTGTTTTTGATTTTAGAAATTATTTTGCTTAACTTCATTTTATCAAATAATTATTTTTTATATGTTCAACTGTTCTTTCGGGATCAAAGACTCCTTTCATATCGAATGATCCTCCATCTTCTTTGAAGAATCTTACTGAACCAGTAATGTAAGATGCACGTTTTCCGTTTAATATAGGAGGGAATACTCTATATGCCCTGGCGCGTATTATCACAACTGGCTTTACTTCTAAAACTTCTAAGTCCTTTATTTCTTCCCATTTGATGATAAGTTTATTATTCTTCCATATCCCATTTTGATTATACCAGTAAAATGGCTGAAAGATAGACTTGGCAGCTAATGCATAAGCTGACATTGGTGGAAAAATTATCTTAAATCTGAAGATGAGTGAAATAAGAATTAATAAGAAGAATCCTCCAATGAAAATTGAAATATTACCTATTATTGATGAGCCAAATTTTCCTTCAAGCGAATAAAAATACAATCCGATTGAGCTAAAAAATACTGTGTAAAATGTAAAAATTGCTATCGAAACTAGATAACGTTTTTTAAAAGTCTCTGTATCGATAAATTATCTTCTTCTTCATTATTTATATTTTTTATTTCAATACCTTCTTATTTTCTAACGATAATTAGTTCAAAACAAACATTTTATAAAACATCTCGCTTCAAACCATAATCTCAACGAATTGAGGTATATCAAGCATAGCTAAGAACAATGAAACTGGTATTACACCTTCATCTAGAGTATCTTTACTTAATACAAATACTTTCTTCATTTTACCTAACACCTTGAGCGTTTTCCTAACTCTACCAAGTTTTACCTCGAACCCAATCAATTCATCACCATGTCTTATCGTGATATCAAGCTCCTCATCTCTCTTAATATAGTTTACTTCGAATAGTCTAGATAAATGAGAAACGACCAGGGCTTCTAATAATTTGCTCTCATCTAGTGCTTTACTCATTGTCCATTTAGAGAAGGCTGAATAAACAAAAGGATCTATGAAATAGAATTTCTTTTGTTTTCTAGATAAAACTCTCAGATCATTGACATCTATTGCTTCAATGACCTTCAATATGAATAATTTCTCCATTAAATGAACATAGCTGATCGCAGTCTTAACATTTCCTACACCATATTCTTTAGAGATGCTTTGAAAGCTGAACTCTGAAGAACTTTTCTCAATTATCGCTTTAACAGTCAATTTGAAGAATTTTTCGCTTCTTTTAAGTTTGTTTATATCGCTTATAATACTACTTAAAAAATCGAAAATGGTAGCATTTCTAACTTTACCTTCTATAATGAAATCTTTTATTGGATTAGGAAAGCCTCCAGTGATCAAGTAAAGCTCTAATAAATCGTTTAGCTTAGGCAAATAGGCTTGATACTTAAAGTAATTATTTAAGACGAAATCCAGATTTCCTTTTGGTAAATCTATTCCGAAAATTCTTATATAACTAGAGAAAGATAAGGGTAGCATGATTAAGGTTTTGCCATAACCTCTTCTTCCTGGAAAAGCTTCAATCTCCCTCTTTGCTTCCATAGATAACGAGCCAGAGAGTATTAGTACATCTTCATTGAAATCTCCTTTATCTATTCTGAATTTAATTGCTCTATACCATTCTTTAGGAAATGTTACTTCATCTAGAATTATATAAGATGTTTTAATTCTTTCCCTTTTCTTAAATTTTAAATACATAGAAATTACTTCATCGAGTTCTTTATAATCCGCTAATTTATCACATGAAAAATAGAATATAGATTTAGGGTTTATTTTTTCATCTAATAATTTTTTAATCAAGAGTATTAAAGAAGTCGATTTACCCACTTGCCTAGGTCCAAATATAAAATTTAGTGAAAATGGTCTTAGGGAAAGTTTTTCTTCAATCTTTGGATCCCATTTATTAGGTGATTGAAGATATTTCTTATAATATTCATTCTCTAAAAGTAGTTCCTGTGAAATCCACCATGGGTTTTGCTCTTCAATCATTTGTGTAATATAAATCCACAATGACTTATAAATATTGTTTACTCAAGATCTACAAGGTAAAAAATTAGATGCATGGTAGTGGTCAGCTATGTACCTACCTTTAATAGTCTTTAAATTATTCTTAAACTAAACAGTCAAAAAATTTAAGAAGCTTAAATTCAAAACTAATTTTATTTTATTATATCTAACAAATAATTTAGAAGTTCATTTATTCCGTAACCTTTTTCAGCACTTATTTCAAAATAATGTTCTTTTTCTAGCTCACTTTTAATTAAAGTATATAATTCTTTATTAACATCATCAATTTTGTTTATTACAGGTACAACTATTTTACCTAACTCTTTAACTTCATTGTATAAGTTTATTTGTTCTTTTGGCGTGAGCATAGATAAACTGGAAGCATCGAAAAGAAAAACAATCACGCCTTCCAAATTCTTAATAGCATTTATAGCCTTCAATTCTATCTTATTCCTTTCCTTCATAGGTCTATCGAGTATTCCAGGCGTATCTATTACTTGTATTTTCTTAAATTCATCTATTATATGACCTACGTGCACGTCTTTAGTTGTAAAAGGATAAACAGCGACTTCAGGCTTTGCTGTAGAAATTTTACCAACTAAGGTGCTTTTACCTGCATTTGGAGGCCCAGCGATTATAATTGTTGGTAAATTCGGATCTATGGCATGGAGTTTTTTCAGTTGTTTAGAAATTTCAATTGCAAAATTTATGCATTTCTTTCTTCTTCTTAAAATCGAAAAGACTCTTCCAACATATTCTCTTAAATATTTATTAAAATCTTTTTCTTCTTTTAATACTAATCTTGAATAATCTTTTGATAATTTTCTTGTTAAGAATACAGCATGTTTGATAGAAGCTAAGCAAATTCTAAATCTATCTAAGTCGCCAGTTAATATCTCAACTACTTCTTTATAAAAAGGATGCAGTTCATTTATTTTAGGAAAAGATTTCAAAAAGAACTCATATCTGCTTACTTGTTCTTCAACAAATCTTATCCTTCTTAAGCATCTCTCCTTAGGATCACTAGTAGCTATTTTCGGTAAACCTTCTAGTATCTTCTTGATTGTATCCTCAGTCTCTAATGGTATTTTAATTCTTTCAAAAGGGCTTGACATGACTTATGATTTTGATGGACTTTCTATTCCATTATTTCATTATTATAATATCTTAATTAAACTATGCTCTATAATATATCTGATGGGACTTTGAAGGATGCAAAATGGAAAACTTTACTTCGCTGATCTAGAATTTCATTTAACTTAAGAATATTTCGAAACATTATTAGCTACTTTGCCAGTGAATTACTTCTTTCTAAATTAATGCGAACTGTACAGTAAATTTAAACTTCTATTAGTTTATCAATGAACCTTTTGTAGAACTCAAATTCCTTGCTATTCACTAAATGAATTTGAAAAATATAGTTCGCATTAGCCTTTTTTCTGTTCTCAACTATTATTCCAGCTCTTTCCATCATTTTATCGCTGATCTTATCTGAAACTATTAAAATGTCACCATCGCTGAAATAAATTTTATAATAGCCTCTTGCAAAACTTCCAAAAACATATACTATAGCTTCTTGTAGAATTTCAATTGCTGCTTCTTTAATCTTCCTGATTATATTCCAAGCATTCTTAAAAGTTTCTTCCCTTTCTCTAACAAATTCTAATGCTATTTCATAAATTCTTTCCATATGAGCCCATCGCCTTTTTAACAAAAACTAAATCTCTATTAGATACTTTCTAATTTTAAAACCTCGCATATATCTATTACCTCCATTTTTCGTCTCAAGCTAGCTAGTATTCAAATACCAAGAAATTACATTTTGGAAATCGAGATAAAGTATATAATTCTTTGTATCTTTCTTCATCATACAGGATTTTCTACCTAACATTACTTTTAGGTTTCCTGAGGCTATCCGGCTTTACAACAACCGTTGCATATTTCTCCATCGGCTTACCATCTATATAGTTTACTATTGCTTTTACTATGGGGGAAATAAAAAATTAAAGTCTTATTATGATGCGATTTTCTACAAAGATTAATTGAAAGATACAGCGTTAATTCATCGCTTCTAGATGCTTTCTTAAGATATTGCATGAAGAATTTCTCATCGCTTTTGAGCATATCAAAGATATATAATTACTTGAAGAGCTTAGGATTGAAATGTAGCAAGCAAACATTAATAAAGTATTTAAACTATGCTCAAGATGCCTGCTTACTATTTCCTATTGAGATTTTCTCTTATTCAATTAAACAAAGAAAACTGTATCCAAAAAAGCTCTATGTTGTTGATAATGGTCTCATCAAGGTTATAAAACAAGAAGAAGAAATAGAAAAACTTATGGAAAATTCTGTATTTATAGAATTAATTAGAAAAAATGAAGACTTATCTTCAATTGCTTATTGGAAGGAATAAGGTAAGAAAAATGGGAAAGAAGTCGATTTCGTTGTTTTAAAGAATAATATTCCTGTTAAATTAATTCAAGTTACATATGCTTCAGATAAGGCAGTAATCAACAAAATAGAGATAGAAGCGATCGTTAAAGCTTCTAAAGAGCTGAATTGTAAAGACGCCTTAATAATAACATGGGATTATGAAGGAGAAATCTTGGAAGATGGGCTAGCGATTAAATGCATGCCCATTTGGAAATGGTTAATAATTCCACAAGTCTGACATAATCTTATCCTGAATGACCAAGCTTACCTAAATGCTTTAATCTTCTTTGCTGTATTATTTATCAGCTTATATTTAATAACACCTCGTTAAGGTTTTCGTCTATTATTAGCATGTGCTTATTCGGTATGCTTTCCCATGGCTCTTTTGTTAATTTTTCTGATGCTACAATGATCGCCTTCTCACCTGAAGCCAGCTTCATTCTTATTAACTGAGCTGTCTTTTCAGATAAACCCTCTAGCCTAAGTCCTTCGCGAGGTCTTTTGAGATAAAACAGTGTATAATAGTCTAAGCTCTCCTCAGCATATCGTAATGCATAAAGCTTTCTACCATCACTAGCAATAAAGTTTAGGGAACTGTAGCTTATGTTGTTAGCATTGATTTTAGCTATAGCTCTTTTAACTCCCTCGACGAAATTGTTTGAATTGTTAGCTTCTTGGACTATTAGGTGAAATAAAGCCTCAGAATCAGTAACACCTTCAAGGTCAAGATATTCAGGAGATAGAAGTTCTAAAACCTTATCCCTATCATGAATTGTACCATTATGAGCAAAAACATAACCTTTGTAGAGCCAAGGATGTGTATTTTCCAACTTAGCTTTTCCTTGTGTAGCAAATCTAACATGAGATACTACTATAACTCCATAAACATCTTTAGCAAGCTTTTTAGCATTCTTTGACAGATAGAGAGGCCAAGGTTCTTTATATAAATGCCAGCCTTCATGAAACCATGCTATGCCCCAACCATCAGGATTATATCTTGAGAGTTTTTCTAAACTTTTCTCAGCTTCATAAAAGCTGAACTGAACGTTAACACCTCGATTGGCATATAAGCCGAAAAGTCTACACATTTCTCCTATATTAGATATAATAGATTCAAGTTTTTATTTCTTAATTTACAATCTTTTGATGATAAAATCTAGGTTTTAAAAAACTTAGCAAAGAATTTTGAGTATTTGCTAAAATTAAATTTATAATGCTAAGATTACTTCAGCTTCCTTTAATTTGCACATAGCAACATCGACTTTTAATCCTGAACCTTATAGCACATGAACTTAATACTTCTTAATCCTTCTCTTCTCGGAAAATTATGATCGTAAATTCTTTTCTTCCATCTATTTCTATTTCAGCTCTTCCTATTCTTCTTAAATTTCGCCTGAAATAGTTTTGAAAGTTTTTGTGCATGTGGTTTTATTCCTATTTTCTCTAGTTCATTTTTATTAATCTAAGTAATTAGTTTCCATACTTATAAGAACCTTAAGCCTTTATAAGTTACATTGGTAACTAGTTACATAAGTAACTATGCTCTTTGACCTACATCCTAAGGAAAGCAGAAAAGATCTTTTCGGTAGAGATAATGAATATAGAGAGTTGGAAAGATTGGTAAAAACAGAATGGGTTGTAGTTTTAGGAAGGAGAATGGTTGGGAAGTCAAGCCTTGTGAAAACGTTTGTTAAAGAACATGATGGCATTTATATAAATTTAAGCGGCACGAGAGGATTTAAAGATCTTATTGCATCGATAGCTTCGCAACTAGGATATTCTCTTAAGGAATTAAGTTTAGATTTAAAGTTCCTAGAATTTAAGTGGAGCAGGATTGCAGAGGATATATTTTCTAGATTAAAAAATAAAATTGTTGCTTTAGATGAAGTTCAATACGTTTCCTCAATACATTTCCTTAGGTTATTAAAAAGAATTTGGGATACTTATCCTAATATAAGAATTATTTTTACTGGTTCAATGGTAGGATTGATCAATAAGCTTTTAAACCCTTCACCTTCATCCCCGCTATATGGTAGGAAGCCAGTTGTTCTTAATCTTCAACCTTTTAGTAAGGAGAAATCAAAAGAATTCCTCATTAGAGGATTTAACGAATTCAACATCAATGTAAGTACAGAAGAAATAGAGAAAGTAGTTGAAAGATTAAACGGATATCCTGGATGGCTAGCATATTTTGGAAATTTTAGATGCGTAAGAAAGCTCGACTTTGATAATTCTTTAAGATCTGTTATAGATGAGGGTGTGAAGATTTTCGAAGAAGAAGTCGAAAACTTTCTTCAAGGAAAGAAAAGAGAAAATTACATAAAAGCATTGAGAATAATAAGCTTAGGAGCTAGATGGAGCGAGCTGAAAAAAGAGCTTATGGTAAACAATAAAGTATTAAGAGATATCCTTATGAACTTAAAGAATGCTATGCTAATAGCTGAGGATGATGGATATTACTACATACCTGATCCTGTATTAAGAATAGCTATTAAGAACATTCGAGCTTAACTTTAGGTATAACTCTATTTCAATTACTAAGATATTTTGCAAAAACTTAGCAAAAATTCTTATACTAATACTCTTCTTTAAAAAAATTTTTATTTAATCCTTTATTTTTTAAATTTTTTTAAGATTTTAAAATGAAGACAAATAAATGTTATTTCATTTCTTTTATGAGTAATCTATTTACAATCAAAGATGTTTGAGTAGTGAGCAATCTAATTCTTTAAATTTATATTTTTCGTTGCGGAAATATTTTTCGGGGCGGAAATAATGTTATTCGATGTAAGACCAAAGATATCTAGGAAAGATCTTTACAATTTTGAAAAGGAGATGGAAGAAATAATAAGAAATCTAGATAAGCCTATGATTGTTGTCTCAGGATTAAGAAGAACAGGCAAAACTTCACTTGTTTTAACTTCACTTCGAGAGAGCAATTCCAAATTCCTTTTAATAGATTTAAGAGAAGGGTTCCGTTCATATAGGGAGCTTTATTTGTTGCTTTCAAAAAGTGTAAATGACTTTATTTTAAGTATATCATATTTAGAAAAAATAAAAGATTTGTTTTTAAAATTTTTAAAATCATTAAGAGGTGTATCAATAACAGATTATTCTGTTTCTTTTAGTTGGGGAAAGGATCGCTTTTTATTAACAGAATTTTTTGAAAGATTAAACGAATTCGGAGAAAAAATCGGAGAAAGAATTATAGTAGTATTTGATGAATTTCAAAAATCTACAGGAAATTTGGGATTGGTTTTACAAGATGCGATATCTTATTCCTATGATTATCATAGAAACATATCATTCATATTGACAGGTTCAGAAATGGGAATACTTTATGGTATATTAAAGAATCCTAAAAATCCTTTGTTCGGAAGAGCTTTCATAAATATTAACACAAGAAAGCTAAATAAAGAAGAATCTATCGATTTTTTAGAAAAAGGATTTAGCGAGTTAAACATAAAAGTATCAAAAGAAGAAGTTGAAAAAGTAGCAAGCGAATTAGATGGAATAATAGGCTGGTTAACATATTACGGATACCAAAGGATGATGGGAAAGGAAGATTTTGAAGAAATAAAAAAAGATGCTGTTGAACTGGCTAAACAGGAATTAGAGAACTTTATCAAACTAACAGTAAGTAAAAGATATAAAATTGTTCTTAAACTTTTGGCTGAAGAAATAAAGGAATGGAGTTCGCTAAAAAGAAATGTTGAAAAGTATGAAGGAAAGGAAATAAGCAATAGAGTGTTATATGAAATTTTGCAACAATTGAAAAGGCATTCAATAATTGATGAAGAAAATAACTTTACGGATCCAATATATAAAGAAGCATCAAAGTTACTTAGCTAGTCTAATTAAAATTTCATTCCGATTAAATAATTCCAAATGAACCCTACAACAAACGGCTGGTAATCTTAATATATAGGATTAAAAACGAACATATAGGTATAGAGTTACCATCATTTTATTTTCTGACTTCCATCGCCCTAAAGAGCAGGCTTTCATTTCTTTGTAAATATATGAATAAGCTTCAAATTCGTTACAGTCCAGCTAAGCCAACTTAACTTCTTATTTTTTAGAATTAATATTATTACACAATATAATGGATTAAGAAGTATTCATCAAAGCATCAAAAGTATTCTTAAATATTTTCTTAAACATATTCTTTTGAGGGTGCAAAGCGAGCTTAAGGAAAAATTCCTTGAATTGCTAGATAAGGATAAAGAATTTCGCTATGCTGTAGCAGGCTATTTGGGGCTTGCTGATATTCTTAAAAGATTAGATAGATTTGAAGAAACTCAAACTAAAATTCTCGAAGAAATAAAGGAAATTAGAATAGAGCAAAGTAAATTATGGGAGAATCAGAACAAATTGTGGGAAGAAATAAAGAGCTTAAGAGAAAATCAAGAGAGATTAATGGAAAATCAGAATAAAATGTGGGAAGAAATACGAAGTCTGAGAGAAGATCAAAAAAGATTATGGGAGAACCAAAATAAAATGTGGGAAGAAATAAGGAATCTCAGAGAAGGCCAAAACCAAATTTGGAAAGAAATAAAGAGCCTTAGAGAGGATCAGAATAAAATGTGGGAAGAAATACGAAGTCTGAGAGAAGGCCAAAATAAAATATGGAAGGAAATTAAAAACATACGCTTAGAGATGAAAGCTATGCGCGAAGAACAGAGAAGGCTCAGTATTACTGTTGAAAGATTAACTATTTCAGTAGAAGAAGAAGCGAGGGATGTTATAAGCTACAGGCTAAATAAAGAACTCGGTATAGAAATTAAGCTTGACAGATTGTTCATAAAAGGAAGAGAAATTAATATCTATGGTGCAAGCGGGGACATTTGCGTAATCGGAGAAGCTTCCGTTAGATTAGGGCCTCGAATAGTGAATGAGGTGGAGAAAAAAATTGAACTGATTAGGAAATATAAGCCTGAGCTTTTAAGACCTAAGTTAATAAAAGTAATATATACAGACATTGTTCTTCCTCGTGTTTTGGAACTTGCTTCTGAGAATAATATTTGGGTATTGAACTGGAAAGGAGATTTGCTTCCTATGAAAATAATTCAATCATAGTTATAATTCATAAGACTTACTTTTCAAGCTTAATTTTATACAATGTATGTTTTGTCCATTCAATAAAGAATATTATAATTATATGAGTAAAATGAAAAAATTATCATTATCATTCCTGCAGATATACTTCTTAAGATACAAAATATTGTTAGAAATACTAAGTATATCTTATTCATTTGGTCAAGATATAAATTAAAAATTATCTGAGGCTACTTTTATTCATTGTTAAATCAAATCTTCTCCTAATTAAAATTATTTAGAGAAACTTTGAAGTAAAACTTCGAGATAAAGGGGATAGAAAAGCAATTATATGTGAGAAAAAATTCTTTACTCCTTTTTAATTGCTTTTTTAACTGCTTCAACCACTTCCTTCGGAACTTCTCTTAGACCATGCGACTTTTCTGCATGAACTTTCGCTATGGAAAGCACTTCATCTTCGCTTGTTGCTCCTTTAACTTCGAAACCGCAGTTCATACCTGCATCTTTACATTTAAAACTGTATGGCATAATTATCAGTTCATTATAGCATATTTAAATTTAATGTTTACACATTAGCAATACAATGTAATACAATTATGATAAATTTAAAATAGTACGCTATTATAGGATGTCTAACTAATAATTGCAATATCTAATTCCTCAAATAATGGATATATGAGTTGAGATACTAAATGATTATATCTGTTCCAACAATTTGGGAGCGTTAAAGAAGGATGGGAAAATTTTAATAAAATATCGGAGATGGTAACAGAGCAGGTCATGAACGGAGAAGTCTCAAGAAAAGATTTCGAGAATCTCATAAAAACCTTTCATGAAAGTGTGGTAAGAGAGGCTTTAAGGACATAGTAAATCTAATAAATAACATATAACATATAACATACTATGGTTAAGGTGCCTACAAATGTAACAATAGATATTGAAACAAGGAAAAGACTTGAAGAAGTTGCAAAGAAAGAAAAGAAAACAATGTCAGAAATAATAGAAGAGGCTTTACAAGAATATTTTAAAAAACTTGAATCAATAAGATCGATGAAAGGAGCATTTCCACAATTAAAACCGCTAACACAAGAAGAGGAAAAAGAAATAGAAGGTTCGATATGAATTCATATGTTTTAGATACCTATGCTTGGGTAGAATATTTTAGAGGAACTAATTTAGCTGATAAAGTTGAAGTTATCTTAAATGAAAAATGTTTTACTCCAACAATTGTAATAGCTGAGCTTCAAACAAAGTTTCTAAAAGAGAACTTAGATTTTACTCAAGCTGTTAATTTCATTGAAGCAAAAACAATTACAATACCACTTACTACTAATATAGCAATATTGGCTGGAAAAATAAACTTCGAAAGAAAAAAGCTTAATCCTCATTGGAGTTTATACGATTCTATTATATTGGCAACAGCAAGGGAAATTAAAGCAAAAATTGTTACTGGAGATGAGGATTTTGCAGATTTGAAAGATGAAGTATTGATGTTAAAAATATAACTAAATATTTTAAATCTTATAATTTTATAAAATTTAAAATTGTCTTTTCCTTATTAACGAGGAGTAACATTTTCATGATAAAACTAATTCACAAGTGTGCAGAAATAATGCTCGATGATACCGCTCTTCATGATATTCTCTCTATGGAATAAACCGATACTTTCAAAATAGCATATGAGATCTTTAGCAAGTTTGCTATGATGGTTAGTAAAATTAAAGGGTTTGATATCGTTTTAGCATGGAATAATATACAAAGGAAAAGTTCCTCTAAAGCAATATAATATTGCTAAACTTCTATAAATCTCGGATTTAAACTAAGGTAAAGTAATATAGAATTATTAGAATTTTTTATATCTATTCAACGTCCTTATTATAAGTTATGATAATATTGTTATGAGCTTTTCGATTTTGAGTGTTATATCTTTGAAGTCTTCATGTTAAATAGCCCTGAAGCCTAGCGATGATAGGTTATCCTTCTAAGGAGTCCGCACTCTTCTAGTTTCTTCTTAAGGAAATATTATAGACATAAGAATTCTTGTGACATTCTTTTCTTCTTTGCCTAAATGGTAGATATCTTCGTACAGATGATGTACATGTAAGGATCACTATTTATAATGTAAGTTTTCAGATTTTAAATATAAAGCCCGCTTGCTTTCTTTGCTTTATCTACTTTTTTAAGAGTATTTCATCATATGTTATTAAGGGTGCTTCTAAACTGTTTGAAAGAGAAACATACAATGAATCATAAACTGTAATATCATTTTCAAAGGCTATTTTAATTGCATCATAAATCAATTCTTCGAACCTATGTAATACTAAACCAATTTGCATTGAGCTTTTATTCCTAATTCAACATCATTTTCACTAAGATTAGAGTATCTTAGAACGTTTGCGAGTTCAATGAAAATTAAATCAGGAACATGCGCTTCTAGTTTTTTGTTAGCTATTTCATTTATTATTCTTTTCATATAATCAGATTCCTTTTCTATTAAAAACCACTTAGCTATCGCACTTGCATCAAGACTACTTTCATTTCTCTCTAAATTCCCTAATTAAATTCTTAGCTTCCTTCTCTAACTTTGCTTTCTTTGAAATTTCCTCCATCTTTGCAATTGCCCATTCTATCTCTTTTTTTCTTACTTCTTCTTCCAATGCTTTTCTTAAAGTTTCACTTATATTTAGACCGTATTCTTTAGCTTTCTCAACGAGTTCCTTCTTAACTTTAGTAGACACAGTAACGTAGCTCATGTATTTATTGCCTTATATGTAGGATATTAAATTACTTCCATATAATAAGTTATGAATATTCGATTGTAGGACTGCTTAATATTTCAAATTTCATAATTTCTGTAGTTAAAAATAACTGAATGATGAGGATTGATAGAGAATTAGGGAAAGAAGGTTTTCAAAGAATTAATTTCTTAGAAACTAAATCAGATTTACCTATAATTGTTGAAGTTCTACACAGAGTAATAGTTTTAGTAAATTCCATAAGCTGTGGAATACGTCGATTTAGGTGAACTAGTAATGCTTGAGACAAAGGATGCTGTTGGAAGCCAAGTTAAGAGTAAAGATATGGCTTTTCTACACTTTTAAAAACTTCTTCAGTTACCATTTTAACATTTCTATACATTTAATCTTCTAAAATATGTTTAAATACTTTATCTCTTTTCATAAATTATTCGCATTTCCTTTTTCACGTCTTCCATATATGGATTTAAACTACTAAATATTCCAAGATCAACTTTCTTTTAAATATCCTTTTCAATTCATTTTCTATTCTAACCAAATCTAAAAGACTTTTTCCATTTCCTCGGTTAGTTTAATTCTTAAATAGTTTATAGATTCATCAGAAGTCATTTCTTGGCTTTCTTTAACTAGTTCATTTAGAAAATCAAGAAAATCAGGTTTCCACCACCAGTTTTCTTCAACTAGATTTGATATTGACAAGACTCTTCACTAATCTTGTCAATATGTTGACAAGTATTTTAATTTGAGGTTATATTAATTAAGAGACATTAATAAAACAAAATTTAGAAAGGATGTTGAAATTAAGGCTAATGTCAGAACAAGTAGATATGTGGTAGCTAAGGTAGCAAATTGTCCCATCAAGAATTCTGTGCTAATAATTCGAAAGTTCTTGTAATGCTATTTATTCTAAAAGTTTTACCTTTTAAAATCAAAGCAGAGAAAAATATGTTGCATCCACAATTAAAATCATTGACTTTAGCTTTTCATATTCTAGATATGAAAATGTTAATAGAAATAAGCTTTGAATAAAAATGAAGAACATATTAAAAAATTTAATTAAGACCTTTAAAGTTACAAAGAAAATATTGGGCTGAAGTATCATTTAAAGAGGTTGGAGAGGAAATTAGCAGAAGTCTCGAAATTAGTGGTTGATACTTCATTCATATTACCTTATTTTGGAATCAAAGTCAAGGAGAGAAAAACGAGTTATTAGAAGATAAAGTAATATATTGAACTTAAGAAACATTTTCAAAGCAATTTTCACGATGCTGACTTAGTGTAAGCCATGAGAAAAGCAACAACTCTTAAAGATCATTAAAAAAATTTTAAATAATAAAAGGAAGAAAATAATAGAGTGCAAACTAATATTGAATACCCAATATCAACTTATTTACCAAGAGAAATAGTTTATTTTGACAACACTTCCACCATATTATCTAAAGAATATGTATTGAAAGAAGGTAATCTAAGGTTATTTGTACCTAAAAATAGACTTGAAGATGTGTTTAATGCTCTAAAAAATTCTGGTTTTAAAGACGTTGGAGTAGAATTTTATAAAGGAGAGAAATATTCTTTGTCGATGAAGATTTATAATATTTGGGAGTTATATGTTAGGATTTATGAAGATGGTTTTATTGATTCTCATTTTGAAGTAAGCAGGGATTACTTTGAGCATTTACAATACCCAACTATTCCTTCCATATATGAAGTATTCGATTTTTATAGAACTGCTTATAACAAACTTCACATTTTCGATAATGTAGCCAAAAAGTGGATAAAAGAGATTAGAAATCATTATTTGGTCACTTTAAATTCTCCGAGATCTTTATCTCCTTGGGAGCCAATAGTTGTAACTGTAGGAGCTTTGAGTGTTATTGGAATCATGGCATATGCTCTTTCAAGATTAGATACAGGAGAAGAATAAATAACTTATTTATATTGGCTAGAATTGAAGGTACGATAACTGAAGATGATAAAATACTGATTGATGGATATTTATTCAAAGATAACGTAAAGTTAGAGACAAGTTTTATAATAGACACAGGTTTTACTGGTTACGATTTAGCTATTTCAGCTGATATCGCTGCAAGGCTTAACTTAAATCCCTCACGTACTGTTCCTGTTACTACTGCTGCTGGTCTTATTGAACTTAAAGCTGGAGAAGATCTATATATAAGTTTAGGAAATAAAACCTATAAAGTATCATATATAATTTATTATGGTTCAATTAACCTAATTTCCATCAGCTTTCTAAAAAGAATATCAGAAATTATCATAATTGATTTTATTAATAGACATGTCGCTATTATACTTTTATGATAATAAAAATTAAATGAAATTAATTTTTTAAATTATTCAAGCTTAATGTCTATCCAAAATTTTTTGAATTCTACATCAGAAATTCTTTTTAATGCGTATTTTAACTTATCATCGATATTTTGTGCAATTATTAAACCTTTTACCTTTTTACCTTCTGCAAGATTATCTTCAACCCATTGCATATAGCTTAGTATTTTCAACGCATCAATTGAAGCTATGCCGCTTTTTAATTCTATAACTAGCATTTCTTTATCTTTTTCATTTACAGCTAACACATCTATTCTACCAACGCTAGTGGGATATTCTATTCCGCCATTTTCTTCGTCTTCATAAATGCTAAATCCAGGAAGCAATCTAGTTAGATTTCTTTCTATAATTTCTTGTAAAGCTCTTTCCGATATTTCAAATTGTTTAGATACTTCTAATACTTCTCTTTCTATAATTCTTCTTAATGCATTCTCTCCTTCCTCTTCAGCAACTATTATATGGAGAAATGTATCGATATCATTAAAGTTTTTATAAGGTTCTGGAGCTAAGGATTTTAATTTTTCCAAAGTTTCAAGTATTTGAGAATATTTCTCTCCATTTTTCCTCTAAGTTGTGGCTTCCATCCAATTTTCTCTAAACCAATTTCTACCCGATTATTCCAAATACAATATTTATCTGGATTAAAATCGAATAAAAAAGACGTTACGAGCGCTTTTCCTAACCTTTTATTCTATATTTTCCGTCGATTTCTAAAACTTCGTTTATTCTTTGTTTGATATCTATACTCTCATTTAATAGAAATTTTAACATCTCTCTAAATTTTTTGATATCCCTTATTATTCTATCTCTGTTTATAGGAACAAACGCATGTCTGCCTGCTCCGCTATCATAGTATTCAATGAATTTATTCTTTAACTCATCATCTGAGAGTTTTTCTAAACCCTCTTTATTTAACCATTCTGCCCATTTTTTATGAGCTTCTACTCTCTCGGGTTTATATTTGTTAATTTTTTCTTGAATTTTCGGATCATTGAAAAGCTGTTTTATTTGATCTTCGGTAAGTTTAATTTCATTATATGTGATTGTCATAATAAAATAATAATAACTAACTATTTTTTGTTTATTTAGGAAGTTATTTCTCTAATGAGGGTTACTTCCGGTACTCATTCTTTTTTAACTTTGAGTTTTTTTCGATGCATTACTATGTGTATCCTTATCCCATATTTTGCTTCAATGTCTAGACTTATTTTTTATAATACTTAGGGAAATATTTAGAAATTATTTCCTAGTTTTTTCATATCTTTCTTTGTTGTTATTTTAGGTTTTTTAAAGATATAAATATACTTAGCTTATAGCTAAAATCAAACCTAAATTAACATTAAGAAAGATTAAATAAATAGACTTCTCTATTTAAATCTTTTCTATCCAATTTTTGTTGTCTTTAATAGCATTGAACGGGTTTGAAGGTTTTATAAAAACGCGAACTAATGAGCTAGCAAGATTAGATAAAAACTTTTTTCAATATCAATAAATAGGAATTAAAGTGTTTCTTGTTTTAATTTATATAGGATAAATTTCTCTAGGGATTCCAGACTCTAATCCTTTTCCCAAAACTCCAATAAGCAAGAACCGCAATTAAATCTTCTCTTTTCGTATTTTGTATTATATGACACAAAATTATATAAATTTTTGTCATATGTGACATAAATTCAAAGATTTCATGTTCTCTTATTAAAACCTTTCTTAAAGCTGAAATTAAAAAACATATCTAGAACATAAATATGCTAAGGCTTATCAAGAATGCTTTAAATCCGTATAAAAGGTACTCTTTATTAATTGCTTTAAACTTTTATGTTATGAGGTCAAAAACGAATAAAGCTAACTTTGATTGGAAGGTTACAAAGCATGAGTTCGATAAAGATAAATACAAGAACCCTTTAGAGGACCTTAAAAGATATAATAACTCCTAGATCCTATTCTGAAAATAACTGCTTATACAAACGAAAGCCTAGCCCTTTAGGTCCGAGGATGAATATACTTAAAAACATAACTTTCGATATCGTTCCTTGAGAGGTGGCTATTATGTTTTTTATATTAAGAAAATTATTAAGTAGAGTGTATGAAAAAAGCTAACTTTGATTGGATTAACGCTTCAAAGTATGATTTTGATGAAGAGAAATATAAGAAGGCTTTAGAAGATCTTAAAAAATATGAAGGAATTCTAAGATCTCATCCTGGAATTATAACTGGTTACTGGGTAGGCTGGAAACATGGAGAACCTTATATAATGGTTACTATAGAGAAAGGGAAATGTGAAGATCCTGAGAAATTGTTGCCAGATAAACTAGGAGATTATGATGTTTATTATATAGAAGGGTCAATTCATTTAACTAATCCAAAGTAAGAGCCTTTTATTTCATTTAGTTAGAACATTAACGTTAAGTTCATTTTGAACATTAATAATATCATTATGATATGTAACCACATCTTTTCCATCGATTTCCATGGCAGCAAATAGGAACCCAACAGCTCTCTTATTAAAATCAAGTAATAAAGACCCTGAATCTCCTCCAGCAGACATGCCTGTAGTAACTATACATTGAAGGAATTCTACATTGCCTAGACCAGGCCAATTAAGAGGATATATGCTTGCATTATAAGCTACTACAATTCCTGTTGTATGTTGTGTTGTTCTTCCAGCTTTTTGAACATATATTCCAACCGTGTTAACTCTCCTTACTCCTGTAGGAATTCCAATTCCACCTGCTATGCTAGGTGTAACAACATTTGGCTTTATAGGTCTTGCAACTGCAGCATCAACTGTGTTTCCTCTTTGTGCTATTTGCTTAAATCTAAACAAAATAGCAATAGTATCTGCAGGATGTTTGCCACCATCATATGGCCCTGGCTGTACAATTGGATCTCCTATAGAAGCATTATTAAAATTAGCCATTACATGGTTATTACTTAAAATTAAGATTTCCTTTGTAATCCTATCACGAACTAAGCATCCTAGTGTTCCAGCTGTAACCTTAATGTGACCTATGCTGTAGCCAGGAGGAACAGGTCTTGGAGGATAGGGTCTTATGTAATGTCGCAAAACTGGTACACCAGCTTCTATAACATCCGTGGGAATACCTTCTACTACTTCAGGTATAGCTTTCGGTAGGAATTCAGGTTTTAACTTTCTTCTTACGAAAACTACTATACACGGAGTAGTAGCGATTTCATTATTCCTTACTTTTAAACTTACTCCTACTCCTACGACATTTGGATATGTATGTAATATCGAGCGGAATTTGTCGCATACTATGCTTGAGTAATTCATTCTTTTCTCTAAAAATTCCCAATCATGATAAGTTAGTGTGGCTAAATGCTCTTCAACAAATCTTCTCCATGCATCTCTATAGGATTCTCCAGCTGGCATGTTTACTACTTAAATATTCACTTAAACCTTATAACCTACTTAGTTGACGTGTCCACGATTTAATCCTCCTTCTCTATAAAGACTATATAAAGAAAGCCAGAGAATATAGTTTGAACACAAAATTCTAAATTAAAAATAAGGAGAGGTTCAAGGCAAATTAAAATATATCTTTAAACTTATTATCCTAATATATAAATATAAGATTTTAATTCTTTATTCTTTGAATAAATTTCTTTTTCCATAAAGATATCTGGTTTAAAGTAAATTTTTCTTGCTAGCTTTTTCTCTTCCAGTTCCTCTTTTATTATTTCAGCAACCCTAATTAATGTATTAAGCGCAAATACTGAAGGGACATCAAACATTACAGGTAATTTATCTTCCCTATAGCTTTCTCTTAATGCTGGTATTTTAGAATTAGGGTCCGCAGGTGGTTTTAATGTTTAATAATAAATCTGTATCAAAGGAATTCCGTACGATGTACATAAGATATACTACTCAAGTTGAAAATTGCATAAAAATGAAACCATATTTAATTTGTACAGAGAATTAAAATCTTACTTAGAGTATGTGCTGACAACAAAAGGAAAAAAGATTTGCCCTTTTTGTTAATGTTATTATGCGATGCCGCAAGAGGAAACAGTGAAAAAATTCTCCCTCTTGATAAGCTTTGCAATAGCAATGAACTTAGCAGGCGTCATACTATCACAATACCTATTTAAGCTTGATATTTAATCGTTTTAGGCATCGATTTACTTCCTTTTCTTTCAATTTTATTCTAGTTTAAGTATTACTAGTAAAAACACAACTAGATATGAATGAATTCTGGGATTATATAAAGTGGAACAGTAAGGAATTATTTGCCTTAGTGTAAAGTGTATGACGTGATTATTGCAAGTGGAGGTCTAATATGGTACATCTTAATTCTAAAATGCTTTTGAATCATATTGCTTGAGTTTTCAAGCTTGTTGCTTTCTGCGGCTAAAGCAATAATGCTGCAGGTCTAGATGGTTTTACCTCTCCAGTACTGGTATCTACAGCTAATCCTAGGGCCTCTAGCGTAAATGCTCCGAATAGAGGCATGGGCGATTCCATTCGTGCTGCGAATACCATTGCTTCTCTACCCATAGCATACACTTTCACAGGTGCTATTGGTACTTCCATTATTTTTCCATCTGCTAGTGTGAACTTAACTGTACCAATAGGCTTCAGCTTTAACTCACTAAATTCCACGCTCCTTAAAACCATGTGGCTGGCTCTTGTATCAACCAGAAATCTATATGCTACAATCTCTCTAATCTCTTCCTCTAGAGTTAAAGAGATTTTATCTATGTTAGTCTTTATCTCTTTTAATGTCTAAGTATGCTCCTTTAGTATTTTCCCTACTCAAGTTAGTCTATCTTTCAATCTCTTATGGATTTTTTTCAGAAATAAGAAACATAATGTGAGAAAACATAAGGTACATTTCTGAAATAATCTATAATTTAAACAGTAGCTAAAGGATTCTCGTATATTAATTTTTCTTTTATTGAAACAAACACTTATAAATTTATAAAATGTTAATCCGTTATGAGCGAAAAGCCGGATTTTATAAATATTAGTATAGAAAATATCGCTAAAGTCTTAGCATTGCTTGCAACACAAGGAAATTATACATATATTGATAAAATGGGATATGTTCCTTCTAAAGATCTGTTAACATATTATTTAAGGGAATCATTAAGAGATTTTCATTCACTTATAAGAACTGGTTTAAAAGAAGAGGAAGCTAAAGATTTGTTTGAAAAAATTGTATCTGCAATAAATGAAGGTAAAATGAATTTAGACTTAAGTGTAGAAACTATAGTCAATTCTATACCTGAAGGTGATAGGAAAAAGTTAAGAGAAATTTCATCGTTAATAGCAGCCCGAGCATTGGCTATTTCAGCTAAATACATAAAGACCTCTGCTTCATCGTAACATGTTCTTATCAATAAGAGGAAGGGTTGTGGTAAACGTTGAAGCCTTAAACATGACAGAAAGTGTTGGCAATTACGTAAAAAGAAGACGCGTCCCTGTAATCATGCCTGAGACATATACTGTATATTTCGTTCCAGCTATAAGTGGCGAAAGTATAGCGCATGGATATCAACAAATTCTTGCCGAAGTTGCAGTAAATAACAATTTAAATGTCTGTGACCTTTGTAAGCAGGGTATCTTTCTAAAAAGTACAAATAATGAAGTACTCAAATACGCCTTAAAAATAACTACATTCTCTAACGTAGATGATTTAGAAGCACAGATAGTAAATAAATGCATTGTAGAGGATGTAGGCGGTTTTTTGTATGCCGAAAAAGAAAATCTTAAGAGAACTTCGAGTTTTTACGTTGGATATATGATACCTGTAAAAGAAGCATTGGAGGGTACAGTAATCGAACCTCAGCTTCAAACTCGATATGCACTAGGTACGCCATTTGTAAAGAAAGGAACTTTAGGACAAATGATTTATTATGTAGAAATAAGTTCATCATCCTATGTTTTCAGTTTTGATTTTGATTCAAAATTTGTTGGGAAAGCAACTTTTTCAGCAGGAAGAGTAGGCACACCTTTGGTTAATGATAGAAAACAAAGAGTAATTGTAGCTCTTCAAGCGTTAAAGAAATTCTTAATAGAATTCATGTTCGGTGCTAAAAAAACAAGATACTTGCCTGTAGTAGACTGGGAATCTTTGGTAATTGCTGTTAGCGATGATGTATGGACTATTCCAAGCTCGTTTACAAAGAACTACATAGAAAGAGCTGAACAAAAACTTAAAGCTGTTAACTATAATACAAAATTATTCGTTTATCCTAGAGATGGAGGGTTTGAAGATGTTATAAATAGAGCAATAACGGAAGCCTCAAATAGAACAAGTTTATGAAAGGTTTCCTAATCGATACAGAATTTGTTTGGGGTTTTCAAGCTAGAGTAATAGGTCTATCCAAGACACCTCCGTCTTTCTACTATCCTCCACCTTCTACCTTTTTAGGAGCACTTGCAGAATCCATTTCAAGAAGGGAGAACTTAGGAGAAAAAGAAGGATTAAAAGTATTAGAAAAGCTAAGCGAGAATTTACTTGCAATAGGTTTGAGACCGTTAAATTGCATGCCTCTAAAGTTTGAAGATATTAATAGAATTGTCGCTATTAAGATAACTCAACAAATATTATATCCTACACCAGAGGATATAACTGGCTCCTTTGATTCTCCTGCCAGAGGAAAAACTATCCTTGTGAGCTTAGATGGAAATCCTCCAATTATTAGATGGTTTTTAGTATTCAAAGACGAATATATGGTGATAGATAAAAGAAGAATTGAATTGCAAAAGAATGACTTTTGGAAAATACATAGATTAGGATCTAAGGAAAGTAGGGTTTCGGTAATGAATGTAATTGAGTTTGTTCCACAAGTAACTTCGGGAAGACAAGAAACCAATTACAGTTTTCCAATAGATTTGGCTAAATTATTATATAAATATGGAAGATGGGAAAATGAAACCTACATAAACCCATTTTATTTAAGATATAGCGAAATGGAAAATCCACTAAAAAATTATCTCTTGCAAAGGAATATAAAAGTCTTCGTATTACCTATGTTAGATATAATAAGAGAAACTCCTTCTTACATAATTGAAGCTAATACGATTTATAAATACAATAATGAAGTCATTGTAGGAAGAGCTGGTTAATATGGTTTTTATAAAATTGTCTATTTCTCCTGATACAACTTTTTTAAATTCGCTATTATTTGAAGGTTTATTATTTGTAATAAGTAAAGGAGGAAATAAGATAAAATTTGAAGACTTGAATAAAATAAGCATAGCCAATGATGGTTTGGCGGAAATTTATTCAAAATTAGATGATAACGTGTTAAATAACTTGAGTATTAATACAGTAGGAAAGAATGATAGGCCTTTTTGGCAAAATCTCTTTAGCTCATTCAATATTATTATTAAAGAAGATGACAAAATTACGTCATATAATCATATTCTAAATAAACTGAAAAGTAATAGCAAAAATCTCATAATTAGTAGAGACTCAGAGATTGGATATAATATAAGTGGCAAGAATTTTATTATAGATAAAGGAGAGATAACAGCACCGCAATTATTTAAAGTTGAACGATATACGGGAATAACTTCTTTAGAAAGTGATTTATCATCAGAACAGATAACTGTAAGATGTTCTCGTGAGGTTCTTTTAATAGCATTACTTGGTCTTTATTCGTCTTTTATTTTAACTACAAGAATTTTAAACAAAACAAGCTACTATTTTTTATTTTTAACACCTGAAGAATTTTCAAATTTAATTTATGAGAAAAACATAAGTCTAATTGATACAATCTTTAGAGTTAAAGATAAAATAAAAGACAGTTTAAAAGATATTTTGGATTATGCTCAATTATCTCCTGAAGCATTAATTATCGAAACTCTTTTAAATCTAAGTTTTATTGAAGCGCTTGAAAAAAATAATTTGGATAAAGTTTCTTTAATGTTGTTCAGAATAGATCATGAAGGACAAACTTATAAGATTTATGAGCAGATACCAATTTACATTTATAGAAGATATTTAGCATATGAAATTTTAGATAAGTATTTTAGCAAAAAAGAAGAATTTTGTAATGAAGTAATCAAGCAATTAAATAAGAATGGAATCATAGGGAAATCTTTAATTAGTTATATAGGAGCTAAGGAAGAGAAAGACGCACAGAAAAAAGGAAAGAGTAAAAAGCGAAGTGAAGAAGTAAAAGAAGGGCCTGCCTTATTAAGAGCAATTAAAGAGTTATATAGATTTGTAGTATTTGCTGATGCTTCAGGTTTGTTTGGATTTTTAAGAAATTTGCAAGACGCTGTAAACATTTTGAGAACTGAAAACAAGAGAGTAGACGATATGAAAAAGTATGCAGAGTTGATAAGTAAGATCGAATACTATGCAAGGAAGTATTAAAGAAGTCTTCGATATAACACGCGATAAATTTCTAGAAGAGGAAGAAAAAGAAGAAAGACCTTTTCTCAATTATGTTGTAGATGAATTAGATAAACAAAGAAATAACTATAACGTTTTCTTGATCGAGGCCCCTACAGGTTATGGTAAAACCTTAATTAGTGCAACTATCGCATATTGGAACTTAAAATATGGAATCAAATCTATAATAGCATATCCGTTAATCACAATAATTGAACAACATTATAAGAAATTTAGCAATTTTCTTAGTAAAATCACCAACAAAGAAATTCTAGGTTTAAGGCATATGCTCAACAATCAATCAGTTTATTTAATTAAACCTGTAACCCTTACTACAATAGATACTCTATCTTTAACATTTTTCGGCATTCCTCCTGAAGAAATAGAGAAGGTAACAAAAGAAAGAACAAGTTATGGGAGCTTAGGTCACTATTTTGTTGCATGGGCTTCTATATTCTTCTCGGATATAGTTCTTGATGAGGTTCATTTGGTTGCTGATTCTACGAAATCTATCAATTTTTTGCTAACACTTGCGAAGGTTGCTTCAATGTATGATCAAAAGCTTTTTCTACTTTCTGCTACTATTCCAGAAAGCTTGAAGAAATTAATTAGCAACCATGCAAGAACACTAATTATCGAATATTCAGAAGAAAAGGATAAGGGGAATAAGGCATATTCAGAATTTTTGAATGAAAGGAGAAATAAAAAATATTCAATCAATATAAAAGAGTTCGAAAAAGAAAACAAGTTTAAAGAAATTAAGAAAATAATAGAAGAAAAACCTTATCAAAGAAAGCTTATAATATTCAACACAAGAGATGAGGCGATTGAGTTTTATAATTATTTAAATGATGATAAGGCAATAATTTTACATTCTCATTTTACAAATAATGACAAAAAAGAGAAAATAAAAGAAATAGAAAAAGCTGAAAAGATGGGCGAATTCTTAATAATATCTACACAATCTATTGAAGCGGGAGTAAGTGTTTCTTCGAACCTTTTGGTGACAGATATAGCACCTCTTAATTCTTTAATCCAAAGGATAGGAAGATTTTTAAGAGGTACCTGTAAGCACGAAAAAGAAGGAGAAATATACATTTGGTATGATAAGGATTTGCTTGAAAAAAATAATCAATATAAAGTTTATGATATAAATTTGACATTTGAAACCTTAAAGATTTTAAAAAATATGGATCAGAAAATTAATTTTCATGATCCTACAAGTTATAGACCAATTATAGATAAAATTTATGAAAATTATTATGATATTAATGAAAAAACAATAGATGATTTTATACATGTATTCCTTAATTTAGAGCGTGCTCCTAAAGAAGCTGTTGAACTGTTCTTTAATATGGAAGGTAGCTTTGTCAGAAATTCAGTACTGATTCCTGTCACTTGGAAGGAAAAAATAAGTGAATTTAATGAAGATGTAATAGCTATAAACATTCATGAATTTCTGGAACTTCTTAAGAAAGGTATAATAAAAAAGGTTATAGTAGGAGATAAATTAAAGGATCTTAGTGAAGTTAAATTGGATACTATTAGAATAGATGATAAGCAAAAAGATAGAAATACTAAAGATATTTTAATGAGGATTTTTAAATATAATATAGATGCGTTTTATGCGAATGTAAGTTATGATCCAAAAAAAGGATTAATTATATGATTTCATCAAATATATTAACCTTTTATAAAAAAGATAAAGACAGAAAAGTTATTGTTGAAACATTAAATGAGCATGTAAATCTTTGTCTTGAATTTTTTAAAAAATTTAAAGAAACAAGATTCTGGAAATCTATTAATATAGATTTAAAAGAAAAATATGCAGAATTTGCAATAATCTATCATGATGTAGGTAAAATATTTTATCAAAAGCATTTGATTAAAGACAAAGAGCAGGGAATAGAATATTTGAGTTTCAGAGGACATGAGTTCATTTCTACATGGATGCTAAAAAGAGTGCTGGAGAAACGTATTAAAGAAATAATATTAAGCGGTATGGATGAAAAGATTGTTGCAGATATAGACTTATTAAGTAAAAGTGCCCAATTTGCCGTTCTTTATCATCATCATGCAATGGATATAAAAGAAAGATTGAAGGAGCTCGATTTTATCAACCTTCGTGAGCTTACTCAAGAAGAATATCAAATTCTTTCGAAAGACTTCTCTTCAATATATAAAATAAAACTTGAAGATATAGATTCATCTTTCAACAATTTTCTATGCAATAAAAACGAGATGAATAGGAAGCTTATAGAAATAAAATCAAGTATAAAAAATATAAATGCGGAAATTTGGAAAACCTACAATACCAGTCCGTTTAACAAAAAAGTTATGCTGACTTTTCTTCTAGCTTTAATTTATGTAGATTACAAAGCTTCACAGATTTCTAGAAGTCATCCTGAAGAAACACCTAGCTTCTTCATCAATGTAATAAATGAAATAGATAACTATGCTTATTATTTATAGCTTTTGTAAAAGTATGGGGAGTAATTACTTATGCTTTGAAAACATACAAACAACTTTCAGCATAAAATTTTTTGAATAACATGCGCTTTTGGAAATACTTATATTTACAGGATACATCAATACCAGGTATCTATGGTTCAAAATGGGAAAAGAAAGCATACAGTATTCTTCCATATCCTGCTTTAATAGCACCACTACAACCCATGATCTGCTAAAGGATCTTGAAAAGAATTAACTTATAAAAGCTTCTTAAGCTTTTCCATGAACTTCTTAAAATCTTCTACTGCATATTTAACATCTCTTGGAGTCATCCAGTTTTCATAGAAATTCTGATGAAGGCTATTAGCTATCCACCATAATCTTCTTAGCTCAACATCTTGAAACTTTTCAGCACGCTTATCTAAATATTCCAATAAGCTAGCGTGACTTCTAA
>Ga0079998_122804_pt1 | contig 93876 bp, 79 predicted proteins | sample PerSpoBPS_BMetaG_FD_69201 | JGI IMG/M metagenome (GOLD analysis project Ga0079998, IMG submission 69201) | Thermal spring microbial communities from Yellowstone National Park, Wyoming, USA - Perpetual Spouter B (PS_B) MetaG (SPADES assembly)... | ecosystem: Environmental > Aquatic > Thermal...
TCAACTCAGGTGCCCAAAGTTTGGTTGGCAATTGATGAGGCTCAGGAATTTGTCCCAGCAGGCAAGACCGCTTTGGCGAAAGAGCCGTTGATTCAATGGGTGAAAGAAGGCAGGCAACCTGGGCTATCGCTGATCATCGCTTCCCAACAACCTGGGGCAATTGATCGGGAAGTTTTGAGCCAGTGCGATTTGATTTTGTGCCACAAGGTGACGGCGATGGAAGATGTGGACGCCATCAACCGATTGAGCCATGACTACATGGCGAAGGAGTTGCGCCACTACTTGCGGGAGTTGAACCGAACGGGGGAAGCGGTTATGGTGGACGATTACAGCGAGTCGGTCGCCATCGTCCAAGTCCGTCCGAGGAAAAGCAGGCACGGGGGAGCGGAAGCGTGAAATTGCGCATCTATTTCGTGTCTGAGTTGCTTCCTCGGTGCAAAACTTAGACAGGCTCGTTGATGGCAATCAAGCGGTTCAAGGAGGCAGCAACGATGGAACGACGGTTGCGTTTCGGGCTTCCCAAAGGGAGTTTGCAGGAAGCGACCTTGCGGTTGATGAAAGCGGCGGGTTGGGAAGTGCACATTGAGGGGCGCTCGCATTTTCCGCGCATCAACGACCCAGAAATTCAAGCCATCTTGCTGCGGGCGCAGGAAATTCCCCGCTATGTCGCCGAAGGGGTGCTGGACGCTGGCATCACGGGCTACGACCAAATCGTGGAGAACGGCGTGGAAGGGCAAGTCGTTGAGGTGGCGGATTTTGTCTATTCCAAGCAAGGCTTGGGCAAGGTGCGGTTGGTCATCGCCGTCCACAACGATTCGCCCTATCAGCGAGTAGAAGACTTGCAGGGCAAGCGCATTGCGACGGAACTGCCCAACACCGTCCGTCGCTTTTTGGAGGCGCGCGGCGTGCAAGCGCAGGTGGAGTTTTCGTGGGGGTCAACGGAGGCGAAGGTGCCCGAACTGGTGGACGCCATCGCCGATGTGACGGAAACAGGCGCCACCTTGCGGGCGAACAACTTGCGCATCATTGAGACGGTGTTGGAATCCACGACGCGGCTCATCGCCAACCCGAAGGCGTGGGCGGACGAATGGAAGCAGCGGAAAATCCGCCACATGGCGCTTTTGTTGCAAGGGGCATTGATGGCGCAGCAGAAAGTCGGGCTGAAGTTGAATGTCGCCAAAAAGGATTTGGGGCGGGTGCTTCGGGAGTTGCCCGCCATGAAAGCGCCGACCATCTCGCCTTTGGCGGACGAGGAGTGGGTGGCGATAGAGGTCATCGTGGACGAAGTGCAGGTGCGGGATTTGATCCCGCGCCTGAAAGAATCGGGGGCGCGTGACATCATTGAGTATCCGCTCAACAAAGTCGTGCCGTAAGGGGGTGCGAAAGGGTGCGTCGCGATGTGCCTTTGTTGCTCTCCACGACCGTCCTTTTCCCTGGCGCCAAATCGCTTTTGCGTTTGCGGAAGGATCAGGAGCGGACGACGGTGGAGGCATGTTTGACAGGAGATGGACATTTGGGCATCGTGCTCACTCAACAACGAAGGGAAGGGATGGCGGAGCCTTTTGAAGTCGGGACGATCGCCCGCATCCTGCATGTGGAAACGGCGGAGGACGACGGGCTGAATGTCCTCGTCCGAGGTGAGCAGCGCTTCCGCATCGTGGAGTTGCTGCAATACGAGCCTTATCCGATGGCGCGGGTGGAGTTGTTGCCCAATCGCTTCGGGACGATTTCCACCGAGTTAACCCGCATCGCCAACCGCTTATCAGCCCTCCTTTACCGCTACTTGGAGTTGAAAGCCATCGCCGACCAGTTGGCGTTGGCGGATTTGATGCTCCCGACGGACTTGGCGGCATTGGGCTTCCGCATCGGCGCGCTGTTGGATTTGCCCCTGCGGGAAAAGCAACGGCTTTTGGAGACGGAAGATTTGACGGAGTTGCTGCAATGCGAATTGGACATCCTCAGCCGAGAAATCCGACGATTGCAGCGGGCGACGGTCTGGCGGGAGTTGCTGCAGACGGATGCTGCCCGCCGTCGGCGCACCCCACCTGATCTGGCGGTCTGGAATTGAAGCGCTATCCTTTTCGGCAACTTTTTGGCGCCGCCAGCATCCTTGCGAGGCGGTGTGGCTGATGGTGAACCCTTTGTCAAGGGCGCTCCTTTCAGCGGGAAAACTTTTTCGGTGGTGACGGGCAGGATGGCATCGTTGGACGATTGGCGGCAGCGCATTGATGAGATTGACGAGCAACTCCTTCGCTTGCTCACTGAGCGCGCCAAACTGGCGCGGCAAATCGCTTTGCTCAAGCAGCAAAACGACTTGCCCCTTTACCATCCCGAACGGGAAGGGGCAATCTTCGCTCGCCTGACTTCCTTGCCCCACGACCCCCTCCCCGACCAAGCCATCAAAGCCATCTTCCGCGAAATCCTTTCGGCATGCCGCGCCGTCATGCGCCCGCCGCGCATCGCTTTCCTCGGTCCGCCCCATTCCTTCTCCCATCTCGCCTGCGAAGAGCATTTCGGCACTTTCGTTGAGCCTCTCCCGCAGCGAACGATCCACGAAGTCTTTCGGGAAGTGGAGCGGGGCAATGCGGACTTTGGCATCGTCCCTGCCGAAAATGTCGCCGAAGGACCCGTCGGTGACACCTTAGATGCCCTCTTGCAAACGCCCTTGAAAATCGTCGCCGAAGTGTTGTTGGAAGTGCAACATTGTTTGCTGTCCAAAGCGGCGTCCCTTGCGGACATCCGTCGGGTTTATTCCCGCGAAATCGCCCTCGCCCAATGTCGTCAATGGCTGCAAACCTATTTGCCCCAAGCGGAATGGATTTCCGTTCCCAGCACCGCCGAAGGAGCAGAGCGAGCCGCTGGCGACCCCGAAGGCGCTGCCATCGGACCCCGACGCGCTGCCGATGCCTATGGGTTGCGAGTGTTGGCAGAACGCATTCAAGATGTGCCTTTCAATTTGACCCGCTTTTGGGTTTTGGGCAAGCGGATGACAGCGCCATCGGGCGTGGACAAGACGACCATCGCTTTTTCCGTCCCCCATCGCCCAGGCACTTTGTATCGCGCCCTGAGCGTGTTCGCCCAGCACAACATCAACCTGACGATGATTGCGTCTCGCCCCGCCCGCCATGCCCCTTGGGAGTATGTGTTTTTCGCCGACTTTCAAGGGCATGTGCAAGACGAACCCGTGCAAGCGGCGTTGAGCGAGTTGGGCAAGGCGTGCCTGTTTTTGAAGGTGCTCGGCTCTTATCCCGAAGCCATTGAAGTCTTGTGACGGACAAGAGCACTCAAGGGATGAACAGCCCGCCTATCGGGAAAGGCGGTGAGTGGTCATGCGTTGGCTCGGTCTCCTTCTCGCCTCGCTTGCCCTTTGGCTTTTTGGTCAGGCTCGTCAACCCGCAAAAGCGCAGCAGGGACGCAGCGCCTCTTTCGGAGTGCTGATGTTAGTCCCATCCCTTGACGAATTGCCCAAGCATGTGCAAGCCCTTCAAGCGTCAAGGGTTCAATGGGTTGGGCTGGACATCCCCCTCAGCCGCATCAATCCCCGTGAAGGCGTTTACGATTGGGACTACCGCCACTTTGAGACGACACTGCGAACTTTGAAGGCAGCGGGTTTGCGCATTGTCCTGAAGTTTCTGGGACAAGCCGACTGGGTTTCCCGCGACCCCAAAGGCGCTCACGCCGATTGGGATGGGACGCTGAACTTGACGCCGCCCCGCGAGAAAGCCAAATGGCAACAAGTTGTCCAGCAAGTCGTCCACCGCTATGGCGCTTATTGCGACACTTGGCAAATCGGCAACGAACCAGATGGAGGCGGTTACTTTCGTGGCTCTGCCGACGACTACATCGCCTACTTGGAATGGACGGCGACAGCCATCCGCTCAGTGCAACCGAAGGCGACGATTGTGGCGGGCGAACTCTTTCTGGGTTTGCGACCAGCGTCAGGCTCTTATGGCGATGTGCTGCGGAAGTTGGTGAAGCGTCCCGACCTTTTTGATGTCCTGAGCGTTCACTACCCTTTGGCGCCGCCCCAACATGCCGCTCCTTTCAGCGATTATTTTCGGGCGATGAAGGAAGCGGGCATCCAGAAACCTGTCTGGAACACCGAGCAGGCAGCGACGATGCCGTGCACTTGGCTGCCAAAAGGCGCAACGACGCACCCTGGCACGGAAGGCGGACTTCGCCTCTCGCCCATCAAAGCCTTCGGTCATTCCGTCGCAGCGGGAGCGGAACTTGTGCTCTTTTTCAGTTGGAACTACGACGACACGGGCTTCTTTTATCGCCCCATCCTTCAGACGGAATTGCGGGTGATGGGCGAGCAACTGGGCGGGGCAAAGTTTGTCGGTCGGATAGAGTTGGGCAGCAACGATGCCACCCTACTGCGGTTTGAACGCAACGGTGAATCAATCCTCGTCGGTTGGACGGAAGTGAACGGGTTGGAAGTGCCTATCAGGTTGCAGGCAAGGGGAGCGGTCACGCTCATAGATTGGCAAGGCGACACGCAGCGATTGATCCCGAAGGGTGGGCAAGTCGTCGTCCCGCTCACTTTTTGTCCCCGCTTCCTACGGGGCGATATTCGGTTGTGAGAAAAGCGTGCGGTGTAAGCGTGCAAGGTTGTAGGCGTGGAAGCGCGCCATCGTAGAACTGCACGCTCAAAAGGGGTGAACGCCGATGGGCGTCATATTGCTCGTCGTGTTGGTGTTGCTGGTTGTTTTGGTGTTTTGGGTGATTGCCGCTTACAATCGGCTGGTCAAGTTGAGCGTGCTGGCGGACAATGCGTGGAGCGATGTAGAGGTGCAGTTGAAGCGTCGGCACGACTTGGTGCCCAACTTGGTGGAGACGGTCAAGGGTTATGCGGCGCACGAACGGCAAACTTTGGAAGCCGTCATCAACGCCCGCAACGCTGCCGTCGCTGCCAACGACCCGCAACAACGGGTGCAAGCCGAAAACATGCTGACCGCCGCTTTGCGCCAACTTTTTGCGCTGGCAGAAGCCTACCCTGAGTTGAAGGCGAACGAAAACTTCCTTGCTCTGCAACGGGAACTTTCCGCCATTGAAGAAGACATCGCCAACGCCCGCCGTTACTACAACGCCGTCGTGCGCGACTACAATACCCGTTTGGCGGTCATCCCCGACGGGTTCATCGCAGCGCTCTGTGGCTTTCGCTCCAAACCCTTCTTCGCTGCCGAAGAAGAAGCGCGGGAAGCGCCTCAAGTCCGCTTTTAGTCCTTGCCATTCAGCCGACAAAGCCAAGCGGGCAGCATAAGATGGAAGGCGATAACATCGGGCATGTGCCTGCATGAATCTTTTACACTCCAAGAGTTGCGATGCAAAATTGCTGCGTCGTTGGGAGGGTCGGGCTCCTGCCCGACCGAAAACTGCAGGAGCGCCATAAGGGTGTGCGTGACGGTTGTCACAGTTTCCGTCAGGGTTGTGGACTAAAATGTGAGGCGAAAAACGCGATGCGAGGTGAACAAGTCGTGCAACGGTGCAGGCAGAGCATTGTTTGGGCGGTTGTTTTGGTGGGGCTGTTGGGTCTATTCGCCTTCCCGACGGCTGCCCAAGAGAAACGCTCCCCTTATGCCCTGCCCTCTGGGCGAGGGATTTCAGACGGTAACTTTGTCGCCCGCAATGATTTTTTGGACATCAATGTCGGACCGCGAGGAAGCAATTACTGGGCATTTCAATTTGCCCCCAATCAATGGGGCGATGCCGTCTTCAGCGAACATTTTCCTGTCTGGACGCCCCAGTGGGGTGGCGTCTCGTCTTTTGACATGGAGGTCATCCAACCCTTTCAGGAACTTGTCCCCGACCGTCTGGCAGAAGCCAAATTGCGTTACCGCCGAACCGACCTCAATCAGGAATTGCAAATCCTTCGTCGCGTCCAGTTTGAGCCTGGGGCTGTCCGCCAATTCCGCATCACTTACATCCTGACCAACACGGGCAACGCCACCATCCCAGACCTTCGCTTTTTCCAAATCATTGACTTTGACATCGTGGACTCTGGTGGCGACTACGCTTGGTATAACGCCAACAGTGACACGGTGTTCATGAACGACGATAGGTATTTTCGCATCGGTTTCTTCGGCAGCCGCCGCTCTGACCGACACAGCACGGGTTTTTGGAGTTTTGTCTTGAACAGCGATTGGACGGATGGGGAGTTGAACAACCAAGACCGTTACCCTTCAACGGGCACTACCGATGCAGGGGTGGGACTTCAATGGAATGTCGGTGATTTAGCGCCAGGTCAATCTTGGGAGTTGACGGTGACTTTCGTCTTCGGTGGTGCTGCGGGGATTCAAGCCCTCATCCCTGACCGAACGGTCGGTCGGGGTCGGGAGGTCATTTTGGACGCTTCCGCCTCTAACTCGGTTGACCAAATCGTCAGTTACGAATGGGACTTGGACAACGACGGCGAATTTGATGACGCGACGGGCGTTCAAGTCCGCTGGGTGTTCAATCAACTGGGACAGTTCCTCATCCATGTGCGCGTGCGCGACAGCGCTGGGCGGGTGGACACCGACAGTGCCACCATCACTGTCATCCCCGATGTGGATTTGACCGTCGCATCGCTAACCGTTGAACCCTCAGAAAATTTGAAAGACGGGACGCCGACGACCCTCAAGGCGGTCATCCGCAACACAGGTGTTGACCCCACATCCAGTGGCTTTTATGTCCGTTTCCTTGCTGGCGGTAGGTTCGTCGGTGAGCGATTTGTGTCCAATTTGGCAGGTGGCGGTCAAACGGAAGTCGCCCTCCCTTGGCGGGCTCGTGGCGGTGTCCAACAATTGGAAGCCATCGCCGATGTTTACAACAATGTCCCCGAAGTTGAGGAGGGCAACAATCGTTCTTTGCTCAACATGACTCCCATCCCACCAGCCGATTTAACGGTAACCGAACTTGCCCTTTCCCCCAGCGAAAACCTCGTTGACGGTCAGCAGGTTCAAGTGACAGTGACGGTCACCAACAACGGCGCCGACACCGTCGGAGATTTCATCGTCCGTTTGTTCGTTGACGGTGGCTTTTTCGGCGAAAGGACAATTTCTGGTGGCTTGGTGGGTGGTCAATCGCAAACGATTACCGTCCCCTTGCAAGTGCGGGCACGGCAAAGGACTGTTCAAGCGGTAGTGGATGCGGGTGATTTTGTCGGTGAAAGCGACGAAGGTAACAACAGCAGAGAAATTCCGCTGCCAGAAATCCCCCTGCCAGACTTGACCATCAGCGACTTGACGGTTTCGCCCGCAGAAAATCTCAGTCACGGACAAAGGGTCACTTTGAGGGCGACAGTTCAAAACATCGGCGCCACAACCCTTGTGCCCTTCAGGGTGGAGTTTCAAGTTGCAGGGGAAACCCTAACCCAAAGCGTGGCAGGACTGCAAGGTGGACAAAGCACCGTTGTGGAAGCCGTTTGGGTGGCGAAGGCAGGTCAACACACCCTCCGAGTTTTTGCCGATACAACCCGCGTCATCCCCGAAAGCAACGAGGACAACAATGTCGCCGAAAGACAACTGCCCGAAATCACCGCCCCCGACCTGTCTGTCACCTCCATCGCCCTCAACCCCCAATCTGGTTTCGTTTCAGGCGATACTGTTACCGTCGCAGTGACGGTTCAAATTGGTGGCACGGGACGATTAATTGCCCCCATCCCCGTAATTTTGCTGGATAACGGTCAAAGGGTTGGAACGCGTCAACTGGATGCGGGTTTGACAGCGGGGCAAAATGTGACGCTGGCGTTTTCCTGGCGCGTCTTGCCAGGCGCCCACACTTTGAGGGCTGTCGTTGACCCCGACAACATTTTGCCCGAACCCAACGAAGAGAACAATGCCACTGAACAGCAAGTTTCGGAAATTCCGACCCCCGATTTCGCTTTGAACGCCGTTCTCGTCCCCGAAAACCCCTTCACGGGGCAACCCTTCCGCATCCAAGGTTCTGTCCGCAACGGCGATATTGCTACTCGGCTTAACTTCTCCGTCATCGCAGAAATTTTGGATGCCAACGACGCCATCGCCACGACAGATCGTCGCAATTTCAGCAACGGACTGCCCCCCAACGGCAGCGTTGATTTTACCTTCGGACCGTTCTCTCGGCTGTTTGAGTGGCGAAAAGTGAGGGTCAGGCTTGTCTTTGAAGGAAACCTCGCCGATGCTAACCCAGCCAACGATGTCGCCACCTTCAACTTGCCCGATGTGCCCCCGCCCGATTACGCCGTCACGAGTGTCAACGCCGTTTTGCCCCCCACCATCGGCTACGGTCAACCCGTGACTATCCGCATAAACATCACCAACCGAGGTGGCAACTATCGGTTGCCTGTCGGTTTCACCGCAGGCATCCCCATCAATGTCTTTTTGAACGACCAACTTTTGGGCAACGCGTTCGTCGGTGGCTTGGACAGCGATGTGGAAACGACGGTGACTTTCACTTGGGTCATTGACCGACCTGTCAACAACCCGACGGTGAAAGTCATCCTTGACCCCAACAGGCAATTCCCCGATGCCGACCGAACTAACAATGAAGCCCAAACCTCGTTGACCTTGACCGTTGAGCGCACCGATTTCGTCGCAGAAAGCGTCCGCATCGTGCCCGAAGGAGTCCCAGCAGGGCGAACCGCCCGCGTTGAGGTTGTCGTTCGCAAGGGCGAAGGTGCCGATTACACGGGTCGGTTGCCCGTAGAAGTTTTCGTTGATGGCGTCTCCTTGGGCACACAAGTAGCCGATGTTCGGCTAAATGCCAATGAACCGATGGCGACATTTGCCTTTAACTGGACAGTCACACCCGGGCAAGCGAGGCGAGTGCGTGTCGTTGTAGACCCACGAAACGAAATCGTGGAAGCGGACGAAACGAACAACACTTTGGAGACGACCGTTGACTACTCCGCTACTGCCCCCGATTTTGTCGTTTCCAGCCTCACCTTTGAACCGCAGACAGGCGTTCAACAAGGCGCTTCCGTCCGCTTCACCGTTGTCATCCGCAACGCCAGTGCTGGTGCATGGGCATCAGATGTCTCGGTGCGGGTTAGTTTCAACACGGGTTTCGTCCGCAACTTTGCCCTTAGCAATCTTGCCCCCAACGAAGAGAGGCAAATCGTTTTTGACTGGCTTGCCGTCCCAGGCAGCGACCATGTGGTCACGGTGGAAATTGACCCAGAAAATCGGGTGCCTGAAAGTGATGAAACCAACAATGCCCTCACCCAACGATTGAATTTGACGGTCGCTCCCCGCCCCATTTTGCAACTGAACTTGAGCGCGCCACCTTCCCTCGTCGGTCCTGGCGACCGAGTCGTTCTGAGTTGGGAAATCACGAACAGCGGCGCAGCGGAAGGGACGGCGACCATGACCGTCAGCGGGCTGCCCGATGGATGGGCAACGGTGGAACCCGTCAGCGGTCTCGTCCCCGCCAACGGGCGATTGACAGGTCAACTAATCATCACCGTCCCCAGCAACTGGTCGCAATCCCAAACTTTTGCCGTCACCTTGCAAGGGCAAGTCGGAACCTTATCGTTGACAGCCACGCAAAACCTGCGAGTGGAAACACGCCCCATCATCACTGACATAAGCCCTGCCAACAATCAACGGTTGGGTTCAACGACCGTCACTTTCACTTGGCGCACGCAACTCCCGTCCACCAGCGAGGTTTATATCAAGCGCCCCACCGACGCGACCTATCAGCGCTTTGAGGGCGAGGCAGGGACTTTCCACAGGGTTGTCGTCTCAGGTTTGCGCCGCAACACCAGTTACCTGTTCTATGTCCGCAGCGTCAGCGCAACGGGTGAAAGCCAAAGTGAAGAACGCCGCATTTTTATCACCAGCGGAGTCGTCTTCAGCCAACCCGAATATTCCGCCGAAGTCCGCCGTGACTACGACCAACACCTAACCGTCGCTGTTATCAACACGGACACACGACCCCACACGGTCAAAGTGGACCTGGTGGATAATCCCTACGACGATGCCCCTGCGGGTTTGAGGGGTCCAGGCACCTTTGATGAACCAGCCACCATCAACCCAGGCGAAGCGCTAACCATCACCTTCGCCGCTCACTTTCAAGATGCCCGCCAGACCGATTACACCTTCCGCATGCGCGTCCAAACCGTCGGCGAACCAGAGTCCCTCACCGATGAGGCAATCGTTCGGATGCGAGTGAGGCAACCCCGTGCCAACCTTCAAATCGTTCAAATCGCCGAAGACCCGTTGACGCAAGTGAAAACCTTCCGAGTAACCAACATCGGTGACGAACCTGCGACGGATGTGACCATTCGCCCCAACGATTTGGTAGCAGGTCAAGTCGGCATGCAACCGTTGATTGAACATGCCTTCCTCGCCCCAGGGCAGTCCATTGAGTTCAAAATTTTCCCGATGCTGCTCCCTCCCGGCTTTCGCCCCTTCAGCCCATCGGACATCATTGACGCACGGGTGACCTTTGAAAACTCCGTCCCTTATGTGGGCTGGAACTTCCGTCCCTTTGACCTTTACATCTTGCTGAACGGCGTGGAGATTGCCTCCCTTCAAAACACCATCCCGTTGGGCGTGTTCAGTTTCCCCATCCCGCCGCAGGCTATCTTCCCGCCCGATGTCGGCAGGTCGGCGAGATTGACGATGCAGCCTGAGGAAGTCCGAACGCTGCCAGCCGAAGCGGTGCAACCTATCGTCCAAAAATTGCGCTCTGGTTTCAACCTGCAGGTCTCTTACGCCAATCGCACCCAACAAATCCCCATCCGCTTCTTTGACAACCCCACCCGCCAAGCAGGTGGACAGTTTTTCATCGTTGAGAAAGGCGAACGGATGATCACGCAGCAAGTGCAAGCAACCCACTGCACTAACCAACCCAATGTTGTCGTTCGGTTCAGCAACGGCATCCTCAGTGCGGAATTGAACATCCGCAAAAGCAACTTCAACGACGCCCACTTTCTCAACGCCTCCAACTTCAAACTGGATATTTGCACCCGCTCCTTCAAGGTTGCGGTGCAAGCCAACAGCGAGACGGAAGCCCGTGACATTGCCGAACGCCTTTGCAATGTCCTCACGAAGACCCCACCCAAACCCAGCACGGTCAGTGTGGAACTTGCTGGAGAAGGACCGCCTTTCAAGCGAGGCAAACCCGTGAGGGTGCGGGCTGTGGTGACGGGAGACGGTGAAATCAGCGTCAGCACGGTTGTCGCCACTTTCAGCAATGGCGACACCCCCATCGCCCTTCGGGCAGTCAGTGCGAATTCCTTTGAAGGTGTTTGGATACCGACCAATATTCCCGCTGGCACCCAAACAGACCAACAAGGCAACATCGTCTTCCCCGTCACCGTCACCGTCGTCGCTTCAGGCTGCGGTCAAACGGCGACTGGTTCAAGGGAGACAACGGTCAAAGTCGGCGGCATCCAAATCACCATTGAGAAGCCGAAACCTGAAGAAGGCTTCCGCGTGGATTTGCCAGTCAATGGAGAAGCGCTAGTTCTTATCGCCGGCAAAGTGACCGACGATGAAAACAATGGGCTGCGGGCAACGGTCACCGCCGAATTTTGGTTCACAGAGTTAGGCAGAGATGTGCCGCGCGTCTCCAGCGAAACCAAGCAAACTTCCCCTGAAGGTTCGTTCGCTTTTGGCTTCACCACTCGCAAACCCGGCGAGTTGTTGGTCAAACTCTTCGCCAACCCTGAAAACAACCGAGAATTGCAAGCCTTCAAGCGAGTGCAAGGGTTCATTGCCTATAAAATCCAGTTGGAAGTCGCCAAGGATGACTACGAGTTTGTGCGTGGTCAGAAGGATGGGAGCCGAATAAATCAATCGCCGATAGAAATCCCCAGTAGCGAGACCCCTGACCTCAAGGAAATCAAGGTCAAGGTTTTCGCATTCCAACCCAACGAAGAGAACCCGCCCAGATTGGAGCGGAAACCTTTGAAAGACGCCGTGGTGAAAATTGTAGGCGGCGGAAGCGTAAGGACGAACGACGCAGGAATTGCCACTGTGCCCGTTAACTCTCGTGCAAACAGGGTCGTTGAGGTTACCGTAGACATGAAACCGAAATTGGATGTCAAGATTGCTCCAGTCCCAAAGGCTTTCTTAGCCCGTCCTGAAGCGGAAGGGCAGATATGGGTCTTCTTGGGCAAAAACCTCTCCGAGCCGACTTATCCCCAACCGACAACGCCCCAAGTGCGCAGTGATTACTTGGTGACAGGGCGAAAGTTCAAAGTCACGGTGGATCGTGACGAAAAAATCGCCACACCGTTGGAGACAAATCCCGTCGCCCACGCCGTCCCTTACAAACCGCCGCAGGCTTTGAATGTCGGCTTTATAGAGGTGACGGTCACCGCCGAGGATATAACTGAAGGTGAGAGCGAACCTCTTTACAGGGCTGAAGCCAAGTTCCGTGTCTTCCGTGACGCTTTCCTGACCTTCCACAAGGAAGGCTTTAAAGACCCAGAACCTCGCAAAGTTGATTTGGTGGAACAGAACGGCTTGCGAGTCCTGCCAGGCATCATTGAAGGTTTCCTCGTCGCCCTCAAGCCCGGACGACCCATTGTCGGCGCCGATGCCACCCTCACTTATCCCGATTTGGAGCAAACCGTAAAGACGCAAGGTCAATATCAGCGACCTCAAGACGCCGAGGTTCAACCCGATGCAGGGAAATTCCGCTTTGAAGTGGACACCAACCGCCCCACCTGGTCTCTGACCGACCCCGTGCGTATGTCTTTCATCCCTGAAATTGATCGGTTGGCTAACAGCGTAAATCAACAGATTGGTTCGCTGGGCTATCGGCTTCCCGACTTCAACGAGCGCTTCGGGTTTGGGACCGAGTTCCCTTACCTCTGGGAGTTGCGCTATCAAACTGACCCAGAAAAAGTTCGCAAAGTCATAGAGGCTGCCCAACGCCTTCAAGCCTACGCCGAACTCGTCGGCACCGCCCACCCCAACATGAAGGAATATGTGAAGGAAGCGGTGAAAGCCATTGTTAATTTCGTGATTGACCTCATCACTGGAAAAATCGCCGACATCATTACCTCTAGCATCAAAGCGGGCAAAGGGATCGGTTTCACCAATTCCTTGAAAGAGACAATTTATCAGAGATTTTCCCGTGCGGATTTACCTCCCGGCACTCTTGATCTCATTCCAGCCATTATCAATGATGCTATCGCTACCTCCATCCGAAGGCACAAAGGGCTGACAGACGAAGCCCTCGGCGATGTAGTGATCTATCTCAAAGCCAGAACCAGTTTGACCGATCAAGAAATTGAAAAGGTCATGGAAGTTTTAATGGACTACCGCAAAGATCTCCATGAGGCGGTTAGTAGTATGGTCTCCAGTGGCTTAAAAGCAGACCTCAAAGGCGCTATACAAAGTGCCCTTAGCGCCTTAGGCTTCAACCTCAAGACCAACAACGGGTTGCTGGCAAAGATCATTGACGAAGTTCTGGAAAAAGTAGCGGAGGCATTACAGGCGGGGGCAAATATCACCTCCTGGGTATCCAACTTGCCCGACCTCGTTGCTGAAGGGCTAATCAGTTTTCCCCTCGTCCCTGAAGTGCACACCGACAACTTGCTGGCTTTTCCCCTTTTGCCTGGTATTGGCTACCGCTCACGAACCCAGCAATCGTTGGAAACGCTGCTTTCTCGCTTCGGCAAGTATGAGTTCCAGGGAGATACCCCGACTTTGGTCGGAAAAATCCAAGCCGCCAAGCAAAATGTTGCGGGTGTTCGGCAAGTTTTTGATACTGTCACCAGCCCCATCAGCAACATCACGAGAGCCATCGCAAATCACTTTGACCGCCAGCAGGTTCTAACGGGGCAGGAGCATTTCTTCAACAAAGCAGCGCAGTTCGTCGCAGACATTGCGGAGGGAATTTTACCCATCAAAACGCTGCTCACCGTTGTCCTTGCCCCTGTTGCCGCCGACCTTACCGAGCAGTTGCAAATCCTGGCTTTCAGGGACGCCCTGGGAGCACCTTACCCACCGTCTCCTGGCGGAATTACACCCGGTTCAAGCCTTGCTTACATTCTCAACTTCGTGTCTGGCGGAGGACGGCTTGCCCCCCTTCCGTCCCGAAGTCGGCAGTTGAGTGAGTATGCCGATATCGTCAACCAAATCAAGGCTGCCCTGCAGCAAAACAACTACGAGCGAGTCTTGCAGTTGGCACCTGCCCTGGCATCAGCCAGTGCCGCTGTTGCCGATGCGATGCGGGCGAAAGATGTTTTGGTGCTCACTGCCGTTCCCGTCGCACATGAGCGGGACGGCAACTTCCCTGCCTCCGCTCGGCAGGCTTCTCAGGCTGCTGACCAATCCGATGTCGCCCGCAGGCGCTTCTTGTTGCAATTGGGGAGTTATCTTGCCGCTGAGGACGAGGAAGCCCGTGACAGGGCTCTCTCCGCCGCCGACGAGGCATTGCAGAAGACGAGCGAAGCGATGGGATTGTTGGATGCCGCTATTCAGCGCTTGCAATCTTTGGGGGTCTCCATCCCTCCCCTCTTGCGTGTCAGTCACACAGAAGAGCAGTTAAGCGAAACGCAATGGCGCATCAACTTCACCGTGACAAATTTGGGCGGTCAATCATCGCCACCTGTCACGGTGCGTTTCACCCCGACTTCGGGAATTCAGTTGAGCCAGACAACTTGGAGCCTCCCGTCCCTTGCCCCCAACGCTTCTCAAAGCCTCACCGTTACCGCTCAATTGCCTAACCGCATGGCTGGCGGATTGGGATTTGTTCGGGTGACCCTTGAACAGTTTGATGTTTCCTTCGTCCCGACCATCGTGCTTCTGACCACTGGAGATGCTGTGCCGCCGACCATCACTGACCTAACTCCTCCCGACAATTCCACTGTCCGCACCCGCAGCCCAGTGATCGCCGCTTCCGTTGCCGATCCCATCTCAGGTTTGAACCTTGCGTCCCTGCGCATGACTTTGGACGGTCAACCCGTTGAGGCGAGTTATGATCCCACGACCCGCCGCTTCAGTTTCCGAGCACAAGACTTGGCTGAAGGTCAACACACTGTCACCGTGGAAGCGGCTGACAACGAAGGCAATATAAGCCGCAGGGAATGGCGATTTGTCGTTAACTTGTCGGCACCCATTGAAGTTACCGACCTCACCCTCTCCCCAGAGCCTTTCAGCCCCGACGGCGACGGATTGGACGACACGCTGAGCATTTCGTTCAGGCTCAGTGGTGATGCCAATCTGACCGTGAAGGTGGTTGATAGCGCAGGCAACACAGTCAAGACGCTGTCTAACGAACAACCTTTCTCCGCTGGCGAACATACGCTGACTTGGGATGGGACGACAGATAGTGGAGAGCCCGCTCCCGATGGTGAATATACCGTTCAAATCACTGCCACTCCTCGTAGCCGTCAGCAACCGTTGGCGCAAAGCATTGCCCGACTAACCCGCAGCCCGTTGAGTATCACAAGCGTTTCCGTCACGCCCTCAACTATCCGCCTCACAAAGGAAACGGTCAACATCGCTTTCAACCTTTCCCAGCAAGCGACCGTGCAAGTGAAAGTCTATGCGGGTGAGAGCACCGAGGATGACGGTTTCGTCGTGCGGACTTTGACCTTGCCTAACGCCCCAAGGGGCACTAACACGGTCACTTGGGATGGGCGAACCGATGATGGGCGGTTCGTTGCTGCGGGCACATACACCATCGCCATTGAGGCTGATGCCGTTACGATGACCACGAGGCTTGCCTTGGCAGGTCAAGTGCGGGTGAGGAGTCTGCCAGATTTGATACCCGTCACCATCGTGACCTCGGAGCAAAATGGCTCAACGCGGCTGAGTGCTGTCGTCCGCAACATCGGCGGGGAGACGGCTCAAAATGTCGTCGTCCGCTTCCTGCATCAAGATGTGCCTATCGGTGACGCAACCGTCTCAGAAATTCCTGCCAATGGCGAGGTGACAGTGGAAATCCTTTGGGATGCCCATCGCGGTTTGCTCACCCGTGATGTGGTGGTTGTTGCCGACCCTGATGCCCGCATTGACGAGTTGGAGGAGTTCAACAACCGCTTGCAAATGAGCGTGGAAGTGGCGCCGATGCGGATCACCCATTTGTTGCCTGAGGGTGTCGCATTGGTCTCCGTCCCCATCCAATTGCTTGATCCATCACCCCAAGCCGTCTTTGGTTTCGCTTCCCCTGAAGAGACGAAAGTCGCTTGGTGGGACCCGCAAAAGGCTGGTGAAAGCAAGTATCGCTTTGCTAACGAACTTCCAGCCATAGAACCTGGCAAAGGTTACTTCGTGAAGTTGCCGAGCGAACGCGCCATTCAGTTGGCGGGCGTCCCTGTCAGGACACAAGACAATGCCCCCCATGTTTTGAACCTGCAACCGGGCTGGAACTTAATCGGTTTACCTCGCCTCGGAAGCGTTGCCTTGAGGGATGTGCGTGTCAAGCGACCCAGCGACCCAGACACAGCCGCCATCGCTTTCGTTCAACCGGGCAACCCATTGGTTGAACCTTATGCGTGGACATACAGCAATGCCGAGCGGCGCTATCAGTTGGTCTACCCTGACATCGGTGAATTCAGCACGCTGGATGTCTTCAAGGGCTACTGGGTCTATGCCCACGAACCGTGCCAGTTGCTTATCCCCGCCCAAAGCCGCAGCGTTTTGGTGACACGGAAACGAAGCCAGATAGATGGCTGGTTCTTCCGCATTGAGGCGGAAGCGGGCGAGTTCAGGGATGTCGTTGTCATCGGCAAAAGCGCCAACCGAATGTGGGCGCAAAAGCCGCCAGCCAGCCCTGAAGGGCAAACAGTTAGGCTGAGTTTGGTGGACGAGCAAGGTCGGGCTTGGGGCGCTGTCGTTAGCGATGGCGACAGGCGAATGCGATGGCGGTTGCTGTTGGAAGCCGACAAGGGCGTTGAGAAAGTTGCGTTGAAATTCCCAGACTTGGGTTACTTGCCGAAGGGCTTGAGCGCTTACTTGGTGGACGAAACGACAGGGCAACGACGATACTTGCGGACGACGCCCGCTGTGACCGTCACCTTCACACCCAATCGGGGTATGGCTGAACGACGAATCTTCCAATTGGTCATCGTTGCGGGCGAAACGGGGTTGCTGCGCATCGTCGGGTTGAAAGCGGAATCCTTGCGGGGTCAGGGAGTTGCCATCCAATTCGGCTTAACCCGACCCGCCCAGACCCAAGTGGAAGTGTTGACTTTGACGGGACGACGCATCAGCCTCTTGGAGGCGTCTCAACAGAGGACAGCGGGTCACCATCGGTTGTTGTGGCAACGCAACGGCATCAACGGTCAACCTATCCCGCAAGGGATTTATTTGGTGCGCATCACGGCGGTAGACGAGGAGGGGCGACAAGTTCAAGCGACCACCACTTTGCACCTGCGATAAAGTGCGCAAGGGAAGACGCAACAATCAACTGCAAATCGCACCTACAGGCAAAGCGTCGCTGCCACCTTGCCTTTTGGCAATTTTAGGAGGCGTCGCTTTTGCCCCAGCGGTTATCGTCCCGCCAGACCGACGACCGCTTTGAGCGTTCTTTCGTCCTTCGCCAACCGCAAACTTAGGGGTGCGTTTTCCGCCCTTAACCCTTTCCTGCGATGGGAGGGCTTGGGAGGCAAGCACTTCCCGACGCACCGAGGTAAATTTTCGGCGGTTGGAGAGCACTGCCCCGAACCTTTTGGCTTATCAAGGGCACGACCTTTCCCGATGCCGATGGGGTGAATGGGGCATGGCAGAAAAGTCATGGCTGGCTGAAGGGTTTCGTTGGTGGCAAAACCTATGGCTCACTCAACGGCAAGGGATTTGGGATGCGCTCGTCCTCGTGGGCGCTTTGGTCGGCGGGAAACTTGTGGGCATTATCGTTCGGGCGTGGCTGAAACGCCTCGGCATAGACGACCTTTTGCGGACACCCTTCGCCCCAAACCGTCCTCGCCCCAAAGAGCCGTCCGATGTCGCTGGCTACCTTTGTGTCGGAACGGTTTGGTCAATCGCCCTTTGGTGGATCACCCGACAGCATGGACTTTCCCAAATCGCCGACAGTTTGCTCACCTTGACGGGACGCCTTTGGTTTATCGCCCTCGCTTTGGGCGCTGCGTTGTGGCTGAGCAACTGGATCAAACAAAGCGTGGCGAGCCTTTTGCAACATCCCGTCGTCCGTGAGCGCGTAGATGCCGTCGCCCCTGAGGTGCGGGAGCGGTTGTCCGAGGCAGTTTTGCGGGCGACAAACGGAGCCGTTGCAGTGCTTTTGTGCCTGCTGGCACTTCTGGCATCCACTGAATTGCTGGGCATGACAGCGACGGCTCAAGCCCTTCAAGCCATCTGGGAATTGGTGCTACGGTTAGCGATAGCCTGCCTTATCCTTGCCACCGGTTGGGTTGGTTTGAAGCGGTTGCACGAGATGAGCCAGATGCTGAGGGATTTGCCGAGGGACGAACGCTCGCTTCGGTTGGGCGTCATGGCAGCGGCGCTCATCTTTGCCCTTGCGCTCTTGACAGGTGGCGGGGGGACGCTCCTTGCCCTGGCACTTTTCGCCTTGCTGGTGGTGTTGCTGTTTCCCTTGCGAGAATACCTGCCCGATTTGTGGGCGGCAGTGATGCTGAAGGCGCATCAAGTCCAGCAAGTCACGATGGACGGAACGGTAATGCAAGTTCGGCAAATCGGTTGGCTGGTGACGACTTTGCAGGCGGGCGAAATGGAGTTGCGCCGACCCAACCGAGAAGTTTTGCGAGCCTTCCTGCAAAAGGCGTCGTGAACGGAGATGAGGGCGAATGAGGCGATGGATGCTCATCGGTTTGCTGCTACTTGTCGGAAACGCGGGGGCGCAATTCATCCCGCCCTACATCGCCGATTACCGCATCCACATTGACCTGCACGCCGACAGCACCTTGACGGTGACGGAGACGATTGCCGTCAACTTCGGGCAATTGCCCCGTCATGGCATTTATCGCAAAGTGCCCTATCGCTACAGCCGAAAAGTCAAGGGCATCCCGTTGCGTTACGACTTACGGATGCGGTTGCAATCGGTCACCGATGCCAAGGGTCAGGCGCTCCCTGTCAAGGTTTGGCGGGAAGGAGACTACCTTGTCTGGCGCATCGGCGATCCCAACCGAACTGTCACGGGTTTGCAAACTTACCGCCTCACTTACACCGTCGCCCGCGCCATCAACACTTTTCCCGACCACGACGAACTTTATTGGAACGCGACGGGCAACGAATGGGAGTGGGACATCGCCCGCGCCCTTTGCATCGTGACGCTGCCAGAAAGCGTGGACGCTCGCAAGGTGCGGTTCACCTTTTACACGGGATGGCTCGGTTCACGAGCGCAGAATGGTCGGGCGTGGATGGAAGACCGTCGGATTGTTTTTGCGACAGATATGTTGCGGCAAGGCGAAGGGTTGACAGTGGTCGTCGGCGTCCCCAAAGGCGCTTTGCGTCCGCCGTCGTTGCTGCGGCAAACGGTTTGGTGGCTGATGGACAATTGGATGTTCATCGTGGCGGCGTTGTTGCCGTTGCTGACTTTGGGCTGGATGGGCTGGAACTACTGGCACTATGGGCGCGACCCCATCTGGCGGGAAGCCCTCGTCCCGCAATATCGCCCACCCGACAACTTGACGCCTGCGGAAGTCGGCGTCTTGCTGGACGAACGCGCCGACAACATTGACATCGTGGCGACGGTCATTGACCTTGCCGTCAAGGGTTACCTGAAAATCCGCGAGGTGCAAACGACCAAGTTTCTGTTTTTGCGGGGCACCGACTACGAGTTCGTCTTTTTGCGGGATGGCGACGGTTTGAAAGACCACGAGCAAATCGTTTGGGACGGGTTGCGGAAGCGGCGCACAAAACAAAAAGCAAAGTTGGGTATCGGCGAGGCGACACAATCGGTGCGCCTTTCGGAGTTGCGGGAGCGGTTTTATCCCTACCTGCAAAACGCCAAGACGGTGCTTTATCGCTCGCTGACGCGGGGCGGCTATTTCGCCAGCAACCCAGAGACGGTGCGAAGTGGCTATTTGGCATCAGGCATCGTCGTAGCAGCCCTTGGGGTGTTCGTGGCGTTTTGGGCGGTAAGGGTGTTAGTGGAAGTGGGTTTGCTCGGCACTTTAGCGCTGGCGTTGAGTGCAACGCTGTCGGGAGCGTTCATCGCCCTCTTTGCGCCCGCCATGCCCCGCAAGACCACCAAAGGGGCGCGAGCCCTTTGGCACATCCTCGGCTTCCGCGAATTCATCCGACGGGTGGAGCGCGACCGATTGGAACGGATGCTGCAGGAAGACCCGACACTTTTTGACCGAGTGTTGCCTTATGCCCTCGTCTTTGGCATCGCCGATGAGTGGGCGGAAAAGTTTGAGGGCTTGTTGCAAAAGCCGCCTGAATGGTTTGAGTCGGAGCGATGGACGCCGACGGCTTTCACGCCCCGCACTTTTGTTTACAGCCTCGGCGACAGTGTGTCCACGATGAACAGCGTCTTTCCATCCACGCCCGCCCGCAGTTCGGGTTCGGGCGCTGGCGGCGGGTTCAGCGGGTTTGGTGGCGGTGGTGGGGGCGGCGGCTTTTCGGGCGGCGGGTTCGGTGGCGGCGGAGGCGGCGGTTGGTGAAAACGGCAGCGATTGGCGAATAGCGAGTGGCGACTGGTCAAACGGCAGCGATTGGCGACAGGCGATTAGCGACTGGTAAACGGCAGCGAAGGGCGAATTGTTGGAGTGGCTATTAGCCACGACGGAAAACGGCAGCGAGTGGCGAATAGCGATTGGCGACTGGTCAAACGGCAGCGATTGGCGACAGGCGATTAGCGACTGGTCAAAACGACAGTGACTGGCGATTGGCGATTAGCGACTGGTCAAAACGGCAGCGACTGGCGAACTGTTGGAGCGAATATCAGCCGCGACAGAAAAAGCAGCCACGACGAAAAAAAACGGCAGCGAATGGCGATTAGCGACGGGCGAATGGTCAAACGGCAGCGATTGGCGACAGGCGATTAGCGATTGGTAAAAACGACAGTGACTGGCGATTGGCGATTAGCGACTGGTCAAAACGGCAGCGACTGGCGAACTGTTGGAGCGAATATCAGCCGCGACAGAAAAAGCAGCCACGACGAAAAAAAACGGCAGCGAATGGCGATTAGCGACGGGCGAATGGTCAAACGGCAGCGACGGGCGATTAGCGACTGGTGAACGGCAACGAAGGGCGAATTGTTGGATCGGCTATCAGCCGCGACAGAAAAAACAGCCACGACGGAAAACGGCAGCAGCCACGACGAAAACAATCAGCCACGACGGGAAACCGAAGCGGATGGGTTAGCCATCAAAGGGGCAAGGCAACGCCGTCGCCGCGAAGGTCGGCACAGCCGCACCAACTTTTGCCGACTCGCTCAATGCCGTGTGTCACGCCCGTCCCGCCAGGGTAAGGGACGAGTTGCGGTTGCCAACCGAGGGAGAACAACTCTGTCGGGTCAGTCAACCCTTGCTCCACCAGCAAAGTTCGCCCGCCCAGCCAAAGGGCGCGGGGCGCTTCTATCGCCGCTTGCAACGACATCCCGAAATCCAGCCAACGGAGCAAAATCCAAGCGTGAATGGTCGGGCGAAAATCGCCGCCACTGGTGCCCAAAAGCCCTTTCACTGCGCCCCGTTCGTCCAACACCAGCAACGCCGAAAGGGTGTGGCGGGGTCGTTTGCCGCCCATCAGTTCGTTGGGATGCCCTTCCGTCAGCACGAAGTTGGCGCCGCGATTTTGGAAAAGCACGCCCGTTTGCGGCTCCAAAATGCCTGAGCCGAAGGCGTGAAAGAGGCTTTGAATGGCTGACAACGCGTTGCCGTCGGCGTCCACGATGACGAAATTGGTCGTGTCGCCGTCCGAAGAAGCCAAGCGAAGGGGCGGTTGCGAAAGGCGTTGGCGCAAGCGCTCAAGGTGTTCAGGGCTCAAAAGCGTTTCGGGCGGATGAGGCACAAAGTCTGGGTCGGCAAGGTAAGCGTCTCGCTCTTCGGCGACGAGGGTGGCGATGGTGGCGACATGGGCGACTAATTCCGCCGCTTTCCACTGATTGACAGGCAACGATTGAAGCAGCGCCATCGTTTGGAGCGTGGCGATGCCCAAGGAGTTGGGCGGAAGTTCCAACAGCGTGACATTGCGGTAGCGCAGGGAAATCGGTGACACCCATTCGCCATGATGGCTGGCGAAATCGTCGGGCGTTATCGGGCTACCAAAGCGTTGCAAATGGGTCGCCAACTTTTGTGCCGTCTCGCCCGCATAAAACCCGTCTCGCCCTTCGGCGGCGATGCGCTGAAGGGTTTGCGCCAAAGCGGGTTGGCAAAGGCGTTGCCCTGCGGTCAAGGGCTTACCGTTGTGAAAGAAGACTGTGCAGCAGCCTTCGTCGTGCGCCAATCGGTCGGCGTTAGTGGCGATGGCGTGGGCAAGTTTGGGCGAAACGACGAACCCTTCCTCGGCGACGGCGATAGCGAATTGCCACAGCGATGCCCAATTCAGTCGTCCAAAGTGTTGGTGGAGTTGCCAGAGGGCATCCACCAAGCCAGGGACGGTGACAGAAAGAGCGCTGTAGGTGGGCATCGTCCGCAAACCTCGTCGGCGCAAATCGGCGGCAGAAAGATTTTTGGGGGTGCGTCCACTGCCGTTGAAAGCGATGGCAGTTTGCTCTTTCGCCAGCCAAGTTAACCCGAAAAAGTCGCCACCCAACCCGCAAAGGTGCGGGGTGACGACGGCGAGGGTGGCGCCGACGGCGACAGCGGCGTCGGCGAAGTTTCCGCCTTGCCGAAGAATTTGCCAACCTGCCAGCGTTGCGAGCGGATGTTCCGAAACAATCATCCCCTTGACAGACCAGGCGGGCATCTTGAGCATCGTCGTCACCACCGAGTTAGCCACTCTTTCACGGATTGCCACGACCATTGGGAGCGGACGAACCAGCGGGCATAGTTGCGGGCTTGTTGGCGGAAAGTTTGCAAGGCTTGGCGGGCGGCTTGGCAATCTTCATCGGACGGTTCAACGCCTGCGTAAAGCGCCATCACGACCAAATCCGCCAAGCGTCGGAAGGCTGACTTGCCTGCGAGGGGGAAGCGAGGGATGGTGTCGCATCGGTGGGCGTTTTCCCAAGGGGTGTTGCGAATGTCAAGGGGCATACCCAAGCGGCGGGCATAACGGACGGCGGAAAGGTAAGCGTCCACGAGGCGGCGCCAACGGGGCTTAGGGCGATAAGTCTCCCAAGCGAGGCGCCCCGCTTGAACGGCGAGGGGGAAGGCAGCCATCATCCAAAGGGCAACAACCAACCACCAGATGAAATTGGGACTGACAAGGGAGAGGCGGTAGGAGCGGGACAGCCATTGCTGCATGCGTTGGAGAAGATTTTGGCGACGGGTGATGGCGCCACTGGGGGTGGCGTCCAAAGTGACCCAACCGCGCCCGTCAATGTAGGCTTCCACCCAAGCGTGGGCATGGCTGGCGCGAATCAAAAGCGTCCCTTCGGGGGTGACTTCATCGCTGTAAAAGCCCGTGATGACACGGGCGGGAATGCCAACAGCGCGGCACATCAAGGTCAGGGCGCTGGCGAACCAATCGCAAGCGCCCTCTCTGGCTTCAAAAAGGAAGAACGCCACGACATCGCGAGGTTCGCGCCAAGCAGGCGGAGGGGAAATGGAATAGCGATAATGCGTCTGAAGGAAGGCTTCCAAAGCCTTCGCCTTTGCGTAAGGTGTGTCCAAGCCCTGCGTGATTTGTTGGGCTAAGAGGCGGACGGGATGCAAGTAGTAAGGGAAAGCGGTAAGGAGACGCCGCTCCATAGGTGTCAAGGGCGGGTCGGTGTCAGGGGGCGGGGGGAGTTCGGGGAGGGGACGGGCACTCACGCGATAGCCATAAGTTTCCAGTTGACGCAAGGGCAACAGACAACCGCTGGGCGTTCGGGGCACAGGGAAGGGCGAAGTTTGACGGATGCGAAGCCGTTGGACGACGCCAGGGGCGGGCAGTTCATTCAGGAAACCCAAAGGGGCGGTGACGATGGCGGTTTGGGTCGGCAGGCGAGGGGATGGATTGGTTTCCCAGACCAACTCCACGACACCCGGGCGGTCGGTGGGGCGCACCGAGAGGGGTAGTTGAGGTTCGGTGTCCAAAGGACTAACGCGCCAACCTGAACCGAGGTAATGGGTGTAAGAACGAACTCGCCAACGGGGATAAGTCGTGCCCTGCACTTCGTAAAGCAAAGTGTCGGGCAAGTTGATGGGACCGCCGGGCATCGTGAACACATCGGGAAATTCCACGCCGCCACCGACGAGGCTGGCGAACCGAAAGCGGGGCAGGCGCATCAATTGGCGGCTTAAGGGCTCTTGCAAAAGAGTAGCAGGCGGCACCAACAGCAAGCCGATAGTCAACACGAGGGCGCTGGCGGTCACGGCTAATCGCCAACAGTAGCGCAAAAACATCGGCGCGGTGATAGTGCCCAAATGTCCCCGTTGCCATCGGATCAAAAGGCTCTCGGCGCTGACCAAGAACAAGCCAATGACCATCGCCATGACGATGCCCAAGACACTCTCTGTCGTCACAAACAGCGGGATGATCAGCCCAAAGAGGGAAAGGGTGGGGACGACGAGGAAGGAAAGCCCTGCGTAAAATTGCCCCCAGTTTCGCCCGACCCAGAAAGCGACCAAGACAGTGACGATGCTGATCACCGCCAGCCATGCGATATCGGCAGGGGCGTTCCCTAAGAAGGCGAGGGGAAGTTGGGTGACCAAGAGGGAAAGGAGTGTCCCTTGCCCGCCCAGCCAAAGGAGCCATCCGATGCCTTTGCCCCAAGCGGTGTGGGTTTGAAGGAAATTCGCCACGATCCCAAGGCTCGCCAGCGAAAAACACATCAACGCAAAGGAAGGGCTTTCCACCGTCAAACCGACCATCCAGAAATCCACCGCCAACAAAACGAGGGCAGCGAGATAGAGGGGCGAAAAAGCCGCCCACTTTCGCGTCGTCATACCCTTCCCTCCCCTGCCCCTATCGGGCGTGATGGGATGGCTACTTCCTGTGAGCGCCACGGCAATTGCCAAACGAGCCAACCTGCCTGCGCCGCCCGCTCAAATTGGGCTAAGAAGGGCGACAAAGGCGTCGTCAAAATCACGCCCACACCTTGCTCGGCGAAATCGTCAGGCAACATGTAAGGCTTAGGGGCAAGCAACGCCAGCGAGCGCCAAAGGGCGTGCCAGTCTTTGCCCGTCACGGTCAAAGGCGGGTCGGGCGGCACCCAAAAATGCACCTGATAGCCGCCCTGCAGCCACTCCCGCAGCAAAAATGCGGCGACCCTGACCAACTCATCCAGCGTCGTCTCTCCCTCCTCGTCCCTCATCCCGCGCCCTGCGTCCCGTTCCAAAGGGCAATGGGCGTGGGGATGGCGGTCCAGCAAAAGCAGGCAACCTTCCCGCAGGGCAGGCAGCATCTGGCGGACAAACAACTCGTCCCGATGGGCAGTGATTTTCCAGTGGAGGTAGCGCAACGGGTCACCCGGTTGATAAGGGCGGACGCCCCACGCTTCTGCGCCTGTCGGCGTCGGCAGCCAAAGGGTTGTGGTCGTCTCCTCCCAACGAAGGATTTGCTCAGCACCACGCGGTGTCAAGTCAATGGGCTTAGGTCGGGGATAGACGAGGATGGTCGCATCCATCTTCACCGACCGCCGCACGATGAACAACCCGAAGGGGTCTTGCCCCCAAAGTTCTGCCGTCCCGACGGGATGCAAACCCCGTCGGCGAAACCAAACTGTCAAGGTCGCTTCCGCTGGTTGTTGACGGGTGGCATGCCCAAAGACGAGGTGCGGAGGTCGGTCCGTTTGCGCCCCACTGGGCAAACTCACCCGCGCCTCCACGAGGAAGCGAGGCAATCGCCCCTCGTTCACCAACCGCAAGCGCAAAGTCGTCGGTTGCCCCTCTACCACTTCAGGGCTGGCGACCACTTCCAGCCGCAGGGGATGCAAAAGCCAGTGGGCAAAAAAGAAGGCAAATGCCCAAAGCAACATCAGGCTGAAAGTGATTAGGAACAGCAACGGGATGCCCAAGACGAGGCTGACTAAGGCGAAGGCGATGATGGCAGTCAGCAACGCCGTCCGACGAAGGCGGGGCGTTAGCAGGGTCGTCTCCGTGTCATCGGGCAACTTTTGAGTGTCTTGGGCATCCATGCTTTCCTCGCTCCCTTTCCCCCAAGGGCTTTGTCATCGCTCCAAAGGGGGCGGAGTATTGTGAAGCACTTCCACGATGATTTGCTCGGCGGTTAAGTGACGGGCGGTTGCCTCTGCCTTCAGGATAAGCCGATGGGAAAGGACCGCAGCGGCGACGGCTTTGATGTCATCAGGCGTTACGAAAGTCCGTCCGTGCATCAATGCCCATGCCTGACCTGCCCGCATCAGCCCTAACGACCCGCGCGGGCTTGCGCCCAAGGCAACGGCGGGATGCTGGCGGGTGGCTGTCACCAGTTGGACGATGTAGCGACGAAGGGCGGGGCTCAAATGCACCTGCCGCACCAGCCGCTGCACCGCCAAAACCCCCGCACTGTCAAGGACGGGCTCTAAGCGTTCCAACGGGTGTTCAAGGGCTTGCTGTTGCAAGATGAGGGCTTCTTCATCGGGTTGGGGATAACCCAAGTGCACCCGCATCAAAAACCTGTCCAGTTGCGCTTCGGGCAAAGGGTAAGTGCCGTGCCGTTCAATGGGGTTTTGCGTGGCGATGACGAAAAAGGGGCGAGGCAAAGTGTAAGTCACTCCGTCCACACTCACTTGTCCCTCGCCCATCGCTTCCAGCAAAGCCGATTGCGTTCGCGGGGTCGTTCGGTTGATTTCATCCGCCAAAACGATGTTGGCGAACACCGCACCAGGGCGGAACTCAAACTCGCCCGTCTTCTGGTTGAACACCGTCACGCCCGTGATGTCGGACGGCAACAGGTCAGGTGTGAATTGGATGCGTTTGAAAGTTCCGCCGATGCATTTCGCTAAGGCTTTCGCCAAAGTCGTTTTGCCCACGCCAGGGATGTCTTCAATGAGCAAATGACCCTCGGCAAAAAGCGTCGCCACTGCCAAGCGCACGGCGTAACTTTTGCCGAGGATGACTTTCTCCACCGCCTCCGCCACTGCCGCCATCGCACGGGCAGCCTGCTCAAACTCTTGCGATACTGTCAACGCCAAAACCTCCTTGACGGCATTGGCTTTTTCCCGCTACCGAAGGGGTGAAAGGCGCCAATGCCGCCCGTCTGTCCAGACCAGCAACCCACCCTGTGCATCGGTTCGCCAAATCGTGGCGTTTAAGGCTTGCAACTCCGCCAGCGTTTCGGCGGCGGGATGCCCGAAGGGATTATTGCGCCCTGAAGAGATGACCGCTACTTTTGGACGCACCGCCCGAAGGAAAGGCGCAAGGACATGCCGAGAGCCGTGATGGGGCACATCCAATATCGTCGCCTGCAAATCCATCCCGCTGCGCAAGAGCCATCGTTGGGCTTGCTCGCCCGCATCGCCCGTCGCCAGCAAACTCACCGCACCAAACCGCACCTTGACAACGGCGGAAGCGTCATTGGCATTCATCGGTGACGAACGCGCTGGCATCTCGTCAGGCGGACCGAGCACTTCAGCGACGACGCCATGACGGACATCCAGCCACAACTTCTGTCCTTGACGAACGCGAACAACCTTCGCCTTTGCTTGTTGTATCGCCGCTTCAAGGGCAAGGTAACCCGTTTCCATGCTGGACACAATCGGTTGCCAAAACAAGGTCGGCGGTAACCTTTGCACGATGGCGGGCAAGGCGTTGCAATGGTCGTCGTGGGGATGAGTGACGAGGACAGCGTCCAGAGCGCGCACGCCCAGCCGACGCAGAACAGGCAAGATGGTTCGCTCCGCCACTTCCTCGCCTCGGTTGTCCTCGCCGTAAGCATGGCTGCCGCCGTCTATCATCAGCGTCCAACCGTTGGGGGCGATGACGAGCAAGCATTTGCCCTGCCCGACATCCACGAAAGCGAAGCGCGCTTCGGGATGCCATTCCCGCCATGCTGTCCAACCGCTCCATCCCGTTAGCAGCATCAACCCGAACAAAGCGATGTGCCTTGCCCTTGACAACATCGCCTCTACCTTCATTCTGCTCCCGCCCTTTTTCAGTTCGCAACGCTCCCCAAGCGACAGGGCGCGCTCGTCTTTTCGGTCATCTCGCAAAACGATGCCATGAGCGGCTGCGGATGAACTCCACCAGCGGCAGGGCGTATTCGGCGCGGGAAAACGGTGGGACGAGGAAAACGCCGGGGCAATGCGCCAACGCAACTTCAATCAACTCTTGGGCGATGGCGATGCCTTCGGCAAGTTGTCGCTCCTTTGGGGCACTTTCCATGCGGCGCAGCACTTCGTCGGGTAACCGCACCCCAGGGACGGTTTTCCAAAAGGCGGCATTGCGGGCGCTGGTGAGGATGGCGATGCCGACGAAGATGGGGACGCCGACTTCCTCCATGACTTGCCCGCACGCTTTGATGCGTTCGGGATCAAAGACGGCTTGGGTCAGGACGAACTGCGCGCCTTTAGCGACCTTGCGTTTCAGCCGTTTCACTTCCGCCGCCAAGTTGGGCACATTGGGGTTGAAGCCTGCGCCGATCAAAAAGTCCGTCCGCTTGCCGATGGGCGCATCCACCCAATTGACGCCCCGATTGAGTTTGCTCAGCAACTCCATCAGTTGGAAACTGTTCAGGTCATAGACGCTGCTGGCGCCGACATCGGGCGCTAAGCGGGCGGGGTCACCCGTCACCGCCAAGACGGCGGGGATGCCCAACACCGCCATCCCCATCAACAGCGATTGCGCCCCGATGAGGTTGTGGTCGCGCCCGGCGAAATGGCAAATGGTCGGGATGCCCGCTTCCCGTTGCATCAAAAACGCCATCACCAAATTGCTCAGCCGCACCGACGCTAAGGAGTTGTCGCCGAGGCTGATGGCGTCCACGCCCGCCCGCGCCAACAACTTCGCCCCCTCCAAAATCGGCTCGTAATCCAGCCCGCGTGGCGGGTCTAACTCCACGATGACGATGGGTTCGCGCCAAAGTTTGCCCAGAAAGTTGGGCATGGGTGATTTGAGTTTCGGTTGCTCTTCGGGCTTGACTTCTATGCGGCGGGCGATGCGGGGTTGAGGTGCTTTCGTTCGCAAGCGTTCGGCAAGCAAGCGGATGTGTTCGGGGGTCGTCCCGCAGCAGCCGCCAATCAAATTTGCCCCTGCCCGCCAAAGGTCTTCGCCCAACCTCGCAAACTCGTCGGGTTCGCCCAAATAGACGAACCGTCCGTCCACATACTGGGCATAGCCGAGGTTGGGAAACGCCGTGATGGGCAAGTCGGTCAATTTCGCCAGTGCCTGCACGATGCTCAGGTTGCGCGTCGGCGAAATTCCGCAGTTCGTCCCGATGCCGTCAATGCCCAACCGCTCCAACTCAAAGACCGCCAATGCCGCCCGCCCTTCCGTGCTCCGCTCCCCTTCATCCATCGCCGCCAACTGCGCGATGACAGGCAAGTCGCAAACTTGCTTGGCAACTTTCACGGCTCTCCGCAAATCGTTCAAATCCACGAAGGTCTCCAAAAGCAAAAGGTCAACATCGGCTTCCGCAAGGGCGGTGATGAGTTGGCGGTAAGCGTTCTCCAACTCTTCGTCGCTCAATTCCAGCGGGTCTTTCAACCGACCGATGGGACCAACCGAACCAGCGACGAAGGCGTCGGCGCTCGTTTCAGCGATCGCTTCGCGCGCCAACCGAACAGCGGTTGCTACGATGTCGCGCAATTGCCCATCCAAGCCGTAACGCTGCAACCGCAACGGGTTTGCCCCGAAGGTGTTCGTCGTGACGATTTGGGCGCCTGCCAAAAGGTAATCGCAATGGATGGTTCGCACCAAATCGGGGGCGGACAAATTTGCTTGTTCGGGTGGCAACCCTTGCGGGAAGCCCCGCCGCCAAAGTTCCGTCCCCATCGCCCCATCGCCGACAAAAACAACTTCCCGCAGCCGATCCAGCAATTGACGCCCCCGTTGCGTTCCCATCGGTCAATCACCTTCCTTGCCCGTTCGCTGTGAGGCATTAGGGCGCAAAGCCTTGCGCCCCTACTTTCTTGCGGCTCAACCGCAACTCGTGGCTGCCGTCGGGTCGGCTCATCTCGTAATAGCACCACAACTCGTCGCTAACAAGCACCGCATCCAAGTAACGCAACGAACCCGTCCCATACGGGGCGACGAGGGCGGGTCGGCTCAAACTCACCCGCTCCCAACGCCGAAGGTCAAAACTGAAGGCGATGCCTGTCCGCTCCTCGTAGTTTTCGTCCACCGTGCGACTGCCATCGTAAAAGGCAACGAAGACAGGTGGCAACCAGACGATGCTGCTGATGCGCCCCGCATAGCCGTCCCATTCGCCAAAGCGATTGCTGAACACCTCGCCTTGCCAGTGCCAATTTTCGGCATCGGCGCTAATTGTCAAGCCTGTGGCGCTGCGGGAAAGCCCCGTCGCAAACACATCGCCCGTCGCATGCATCGCTTGGCGCATTTCTTCCGTGACGGACAGCGGTGTCGGCGAGAAACTGACGAACATCAGCCATAAACCTGCCAGTTGATAAATCACGGGGTCTTTGATGCCTTCCACGCCCACTTCGCTGGCTGTCAAGACTTTGCGCCGTTGCGTCGGGTCAAAGCGGTCAGGCGAGGGGGCGTCAAGGGCGTCAATGCGCCAGCGTCGGTCGGCAGGGTCAACGAAACTGACGAACAATCGCCATCGGTTGGGTTCAAGGCGAAGGAGGGCACATCGCTCCATGCTCTCCGTGCCCCACTGCTCCTTGCTTACTTCCCAAACGGTCGCAAAGTGGATGCCGTCGGTGCTGCGGGCGATGCGCACCAAGTAGCCCCGATGGGGATGGGGTTTCCGCAAGCGATAGACCAGCCACACATCACCGCTTTCGTCCCACCAGACGCTGGGCGCTCCTGCCCAATTGCCCCGCCCTTCGGCAGGTGGCGGCACAAGGGTGGTGCCGTCCGTCGGGTCAAAAAGAGGCACGACACCCCAGCAGCGCATCTCCATTCCCCCATTCCGCCGACTTACGGTCAACCTGCCCACCTGCCCGCTTTATGAGCGGCGGCGAGGGCGTTGGATGAGGCGGGGTTGTTCGGGTCGTTTACCTAAAAGGTCGCGAATGGCGTCCAAAATGTCGTCCTTGCTGCGGATGTCCGTTAGGCGCAAGTTGTCAAATTCGCTTTCAAACTCGTCGGCGAGGTCGTAAAGGAAGCGTCCCGTCCCCCAATGGCTGTAAACTTGCCCGTAGCCGAACAGGTTGACTTGCGGGAGTAATTTTTCCGCCAGCACTTCAAAGGCGTCCTCATCGTCTTCTTCCCAGTTGTCGCCGTCGCTGAAGTGAAAGGCGTAGATGTTCCAGTCGGAAGGTGGGTAGCGCTCCTCAATCAACTTGGCGCAGAGTTTGTATGCCGACGAAATCTTCGTCCCGCCACTTTCCCGCAGGCGATAAAACAGGTCTTCAGGGACTTCGCGGGCGGCAGCGTCGTGGACGATGTATCGGCGCTCTATGCCCTGATAGTGGCGGCGAATCCACTGGTCAATCCAAAAAGCGGTGATGCGGACGATCTCTTTTTGCTCGTCGCCCATGCTCCCTGAGACATCCATCATGAAGAAGATGACGGCTTTGCTTTCGGGTTGGGGGACGAGTTCAAAACTGCGGTAGCGACGGTCTTCGCGGATGGGGACGACTTTCGGGTCGTTGGGGTCGTAAGTGCCGCTCAGAATCTGCCGCTTTAGCGCTTCCCGATAGGTGCGCTTGAAGTGACGCAAGGACTCAGGTCCGACACGGCGAATGCTTTTGTAGTGGGGTTTGGGCGATTGCAGTTGACCGAAACTTTTCGGTTGCAACCTCGGCAATTCCAACGCTTCACCCAACAGTTCCACCAACTCGTCCAGCGAGACTTCCACCTCTACGGGATGCAGCCCTGGCAAAAAGCCTGCCCCCCGTTGCCCTTCGCCTTCCTCGCCTTCCAGCCAAAGGATGTCGCCCTCTTCTCCTTCGCCTTGCCCGACGCCTCCCGTGTCGCGCAGGCGATAGGTGAAGTGGGGCAACTCCACCTGCGGGACGGGGATGGACACAATCGTCCGCCCCTGTCGCCCGATCAATTCCGTGCTGGTGATGAACTTCCGCAAGTTCTGGCGGATTTTCCCCTTCACGATGTCGCGGAAGCGTGCCGCATCGCGTTCAATGCGTTCTACCATGTCGTAACTCCCGCCCCCTCGCGCGGGCGCTTGCTGTCCGTTGTTAGATTGTTGGTTCAAGGTGCTCGCCCCCAAAACGCAATTTGACGACGCCCTTCACGCTTGAACGCCTAAGGCTTTTCGGACGAACTCTCGCAACCTTTCCGCCTGCGGAATCCATTCCCGCCTCAACTCCTCCCCCGTCGGCGGATCAGCCAAACCAGGATAACGAGCCGCTATGAACTTCCCCACCCTCTGGCACATCCCTTGATATTGCTGCAAGGAAGGTTCATGTTGAACGGCTTCTCTCAACAAAGCCTCCAAATCGTGCGTCCGAACTAACTGCCATCCGTGATGAAGCAAAAATGCCTTCAACCATTTCTCTACCGCCTGCTGCAAGTGATAGGCAGCGACGAAAACTAAGCCTCTGTCCAGCGACAAGTGGACGACTTCCCAATCTTGCTCCGCCCAATCCAGCCACTCGTAAGGGTAAAGGTTTTGGCTTTGTTGCATGAGTTTTTCCACCTCCGCCATGACATCCTCAAAGTGGCGACGGGAAAAGATGGGGATGCCTTTCTGGGTGATTTCCGCCACAAACCAGTTTCGCCGAAGCAACGCCTGCCGCCACTCAGACAGCGTGCAAGAGTGAACTTCCAACCCACTCCCAAAAACTTCCCGCAAAATCGCCTCTGCTTTCTCCCGTCGCCCTTTGTCTGTCTCGTCGGGGAAGACGACCAACACATCCACATCGCTGCCTTCGTGAGGTTCACCATAAGCAAACGAACCAAACAAAACGACAAACTCCACCTCGCACTCTCCCAACATCGCTGCCACCGCTTGACGCAACCGTTGGATTACTTCATCACGGGTCAGGGTTGCCGTTCGCATGCGATGCGCCTCCAAAAGGAAAGCGGGCAGGCAGACGCCTGCCCGCTTGTTTTGTGTTCGTTTATCGGCGCGCTTCCTCGCGCTCTTTGATGTCGCCGCGGGCGAAGATGCTGGCGACATAGGTCAGGACATCGGTGGCGCAGACATCGCAGTAGCCGTAGTCGCGGATGAGCCGTGCCTTGATGACATCAATCTTTTCCTGCGTCTCCTTGTCAATGGCGCCAGTGACTAAAGCGCCCAGTCGGATGGAGTCTTTCTGGTCTTCAAAGAGTTTCAGTTCCAGCGCCCGCAGCAGGCGTTCGTTGCTCTTGTAGTCAAACTGCTTGCCCTCTAAGGCGAGGCTGGCGATGTAGTTCATGATTTCGCGTCGGAAGTCGTCCTTGCGAGATTCGGGGATGTCAATCTTTTCCTCAATGGAACGCATCAAGCGCTCGTCGGGTTCCTCCAGTTCGCCCGTGTAGCGGTTGCGGACTTTCTCGCCCCGCACATACGCCTTGACATTCTCAATGTAGTTTTGGCACAGGCGCTTGAGGGCTTCCTCGTCGGCGGTGATGGCACGGCGGACTTCGTTCTTGATGATTTCCTCATACTCCTGCCGAACGACCGCCAGCAACTCGCGGTAGCGCTTGCGTTGCTCTTCGCTGCTGATGAGGGAGTAATGGTCTAAGCCTTCATCCAGTTCCTTCATGACCATGAAGGGGTTGACGCATTGGGGGTTCTCTTCACTGACGAGGGCGTTGGAGATTTTGTCCATGATGTAGCGGGGGGAGATGCCGAACATGCCCTCGCGGGTGGCTTCCTCCCGAAGTTCTAAAACATGGTCTTCGGTAAAGCCGGGCAAGGCTTTGCCGTCGTAGAGTTTGAGTTTCTGCATCAAGGTCAGGTGGAACTTTTTGGGTTCTTCCAAGCGCGTCAGGATCGCCCACATGGCGGCGATTTCTAAGGTGTGGGGGGCGATGTGCTTGTTTTTGACCCGTCGGGGGTTGAAGAACTTCTCGTAAATCTTCACCTCGTCGCTGAGTTTGAGGACATAGGGGATGTCCACCTTGATGGTTCGGTCGCGCAGGGCTTCCATGTATTCGTTCTTTTGGAGTTTGCGGTATTCGGGTTCGTTGGTGTGGGCGATGATGACCTCATCAATGTCGGTCTGGGCGAACTTTTTGGGCTTGATGACATGCTCTTGGGAAGCCCCCAGCAAGTCATACAGGAAAGCGACTTCCAGTTTGAGCATCTCAATGAACTCAATGAGCCCTCGGTTGGCGATGCAAAATTCCCCATCAAAGCGGAAGGCGCGAGGGTCGCTGTCGGAGCCGTAGATGGCGATAAGGCGGTAGTCAATGTCGCCTGTCAATTCGGTGCTGTCTTGGTTCTTTTCGTCTTTGGGTTGGAAAGTCCCGATGCCGATGCGGTCTTTTTCGCTGAAGATGACGCGGCGGACGCGGATGTGTTTGTCCACGACTTGTTGCCAGTCACCTTGATACTTTCGCAGGAACTCGCGGAAGTAGAAGCGGCACAGGGGGCAAAGGTCTCCCTCCACCCAAACTTGCTCCTCTTCTGTCTTGCCCTCGTTGAGCCGTTCCAGAAAATGCACCCGCACTTCGGGCGGGATGAGTTTGAGGGGCTCTTCGTTGAGGGGGCAAGGGACGACAGTGCCGTCTTCCAAGACCCAACTGAAGGAGTAAAGGGCGCCTTCAGGAAGGCGGGTGTAGTATTCCAGCCCTTTTTTCAGCAGGCGGACGATGGTGCTTTTGGAACTGCCGACGGGACCGTGCAGCAAGATGATGCGCCGCTCCGTCCCGTAGCGGCGGGCAGCGGATTTGAAGATGTTCACCAGCGTCATCAAATAGCGGTCTAAGCCGAAGATGGCGTCTTCGCCGTTACCGATGGGGTCATCAAAGAAGCGGTAGTGGACGAGTTTCTCTTTGTGTTGGGTGTATTCGGTGAAGCCGAAGTGCATGATCATGTCGTAGAGGCGTTGGAAGGCGCTGCGGGCGACTTTGGGGTTGCAGGTGACGATTTCCAAGTAGTCGGCGAAGGAACCTTCCCAGTGATACTCACGGTAACGCTGGGCGTCGTGCAGTGACGCCAACTCTGTTAAGATTTGCCGTCCCACCGCCCCGTCCCCTGATTGTGCGGCGTGCAGGCTCGTCCGTTGTTCCGTCATGGATGAACGCCCCCTTTGGCGTTGCGGGATACAAAAAGGCTCACCCATAAATTCGGATTGGGGCATGCCCAATTGAAGGGGAATGCGTCGTCCTGCCACCGCCCTGCCGAAGCCATTTTCAAGGTGCGATGCGCCGTTCGTTGCGTTTGCTATTTTAGACGCATTTAGGCGCGCTGTCAATGAGCAAAGCCCAGTTACTTGCCCGTCCTAATGCGTCACCTTCGGCAAGTAAGTTCGGTAATCAAACTTGGGGCTGTTTTCTCGGTCGTGGCAACGGACGCAGATTTGTTCGGTCACATTCTTGGTTGTGGGGCGTTCCCCAGGGCGCTGACCGTGCATCCGAGCCATCATCGGGTCGGCTAATTCCGTGTGGCAATCCACGCACTCCACGCCCCGATTTTTGAGGACGGTGACGACGCCCCGCATCTTGAACTCCAACGAATGGCAGGTCAGGCATTGCTTGTCCATGCGGTTTCGTTCCTTGAGGGTCATGATGGCTTGGGCGTGTCGGGTCGTCAGCCATTGGTCATATTGCGCCCGATGGCACGAGCCACAAAATTCGGGCGTCACATAGTCACGCTTTTGGGCGACAGCCAGCAACCGCTGCATCTCTCGCTGCAGTTTCTTTTGGCGCATCGTGTAATAGGCGTCCACGATTTCCTTGACCTTCGGGTCGGGCGATTGACCGTAGGAACTGAGAGCCATCGCTTCCAGTTTTGGGGCAGGTTGTTTTCCGTTCGCCCATAGCATCACCGACAGAACTTGGGAGCGGAATTGGGGAAGCGACGCCAACAAAACTTTGCCGACTTGCCGACCCGCCGCCTGCATCCCATCCGCTGTCAAGATGCTCCCGTCCGTTACATTGTCATCCACCAACAACACATCCACCAATCCGTTCAACCGTTGGGCGAGGGATTCTGCCGTTTTGCGGTCGGTGTAAGCGAGGGCGACGAGCAAAGTGTGGGGATGGCGAAGGGAGCGCAAAGCGGTGGCGATGAGTTGCCACGCCCGTTCCTCGGTGACCGACGGCGGTTCGCCCAAGTTCACCAGCACCACCTTCCATTCTCCCAACCGCAAAGAAAAAGCGTCGGGTTTGTCGCCATCGCGTTGGGGCGGCAACAAAGGCAAGCCATTGGCGTGGGCACGAATTTGGGAAAGGTGCTTGGCATCACGGGGACTGAGGGCGATGACTTGATAGCCCATCGTTTGATAAGCCTGCAGGAGATACGGCGTGGCATCGGGCTCACCGAGGAAGTCACCTCCTTCTATGAGGGCAACTTGCGTGCCCCGACGACGATGTTGATCAATGGTCGTTTTTAGCAAAGCGGCGACCCGCGTCAAATCCTCCGCCCGTTTCCCAGGGCAACCGCACACTTCCAATTTGCCCTGCCGATTGGCGGTCACAAGGAGCATCAAGGTGGCGGGCTCTTTGGGCAAAGTGACGGGCGGGGGGACGGGGCGTTGTTGGCGCAACTGATGAATGACGATGATGGCAAAAAGGGCAATCAACAAGGCGACCCCTGACAGCCCCAACCGACGGAGGCGTTCTTCGGCACGCTTTTGGGTCATGGCGATCACCGACCCAAAAATTTAGCACATCCGTCTCGCATCAATCGCCAGAGGAACGGACAGTCACTTGGGCTTCGGCGCGCAAGTTGCCGACCCGCACCTCCCCTTTGCCTGGTCGTGTCGCCGTGAACAAGCCATCGGCGGTGATGACGCCGATGCCACCATGCACCGACCAGACAGGGCGGAGCGGAAGGGGTTGACTGTCCATGAGGGCTTGAAATTGTTGGCGCTCGCCGACCCGCAAGGTCACGGCATCAGGGATAACCCGCAGCATTTTCAAAGGCGGTGGCGACACATCACGGGGCAAAAGCGGGATGACGACTTGCACCTCATCGTCGTCCACTTCCACTTCTGCCTCCGCCGATTGGAAAAGGGTTGCCAGAAAAGCAGGCGGTCGCACGCTGACCTGATAAGTCTTGCCCTTCGGCAGTGACAGGACGAACTTGCCATCGGTGTCGGTCTTTGCCGAAAAGGAAGTCCCATCGGCGACGATTTGCACGACAGCATCTGCGATGGGCAAGGTCGGGTCTTGTTCGCTGACGACCGTGCCTGCCAAGCGGGCGGTAGCGGTCGTCGTCGGATTGCCGATGGGCACATTGCGCCCCGACAACCCATTGCAGCCGACTAAAATGGCTGCCAACCTTCCAAGCGTGAGCCAGCGCCAAAATCCCACAACCCGTCACCTCAGAAAGTTTGGCTCGGCAATGCTGCGCCCATGAACGAGGCAAACAGGCGGGCAAATCGTTTCGCCGACTTTTGTCCGCTCACCTTTTACCCCTCTCCATCGCCCATTGCTCTTGCAAAGGCAGCCAACCCAGTTGGGCGATGAAGGCATCGGCAGCCTCTTGCCCGTGCGTTTGAACGAGGCAACGGGCGAAGAGCAAACAAATCCGCTGCCGATAAGGGTCTTCCAGCCAAGTGTCTTCGTGCCCTTCTTCTCGCCATCGGGAGCGCCAACTTTCCAGCATCGTCATGGCTTCCTGCCACGCAGCGAGGGCAAGGTCGCTTTCGCCTTTCGCCCAATGCCGTTCCCCTTTCGCCGCAAGGCAACGCCACAACAGTTCGGCATCGCCCGTCTCTTTAGCAAAGCGTTCCGCCTCGTCGCCCCATCGGCGGGCTTCCTCGTCCCGTGACAGGGCGCAGGCGATTTGCCCTTGCAGCCACGCCGCTAAGCCTGCCAAGTGGCGCATCCCTTTCTCGTCGGCGAGGGTGAAGGCTCTTTGGGCATCTCGCTGGGCATCGGTCAAATGCCCTTGTTGCCATGCCATCCATGCCCGAAGGCAAAGGGCATGGGCGAACTCCATCGCATGGCGCATCCCTTCTGCCAACTCCGCCGCCGCTTGCCCATGATAGCGAGCATCGTCGGGTTGCCCTTGACGCAGATAAGTTTCGGCGAGAACTTTGTGCGCCCAAAGTTCCCCTTGACGGGAATGCAGGCGAAGAGCCATCACTAACGCATCTTTTCCCCGCTCTTTTGCCTGATCAAAATCGCCGACGATGGCAGCGATGGTCGCCAAAACCGTTTCGGCGACGGCAACCCGTTCGGCTTCATCGGCGAATTCCGAAAGGGAACGAACCCGCTCCGCCAACGCCCACGCTGTCGCCCAATCGCCTAAATGGCGAAGGCAAACGGCTTGCGTCAGCCAATTTTCCAATTGCTGGTCGCGGTCGCTGAGCCGCTCCGCCAATTCCCCCGCCACCTTCGCCAATTTCAACGCTTCCGCAAAATCGCCACATGCCAAATAGACATTTGCCCGATTGGCAGCGACGAAGAGACGAACGGTCTGGGCTGCCCGCTCGTTGGGGGCTTGCTCGCTCAACCTTTCCGCCTCGTCCAAATGGCTCATCGCTTGCTGCAAATCGCCCTTCCATTCGGCGACGGCAGCGAGGGCAACCATCGCTTCCCAACGGTTGTGCCAATGCTCGCTCTGGGCGGCTTGAGTGAACTCCCTTTCGGCTTCCTCAAGACGCCCCATCAACAGCAATGCCCGCCCGATGCTCTGGCGGCAAGCGAAAGCGTAAGGGGCATCATTCAGGCGTTCAAAAAGGGTGCGGGCTTGCTGAAGGGCGGTCACCGCCCCGTCCAAATCGCCCAGCAACAAGCGCAAGTTGCCCAAGCGGAAAAGGGTGAGGGCTTCCGCCCGCTCGTCGCCCAACTCCCGCGCCAACGGCAAAATTTGCTCACAAGTGGACGCAGCGGCTTTCCAATTGGGCGGAGTTGATTGGGCGTCCGCCAATGCCAACAAAGTTTCCAACCGCTCCCGAAGCCGTCGCTCCCGCTCCTCGGCTTGCTGGCGTTCCCACTCCGTCCGCTCCTGCTCTAAGGCTGCCCGCTCCGCTTCCACCGAGGGTCGCTCTCGCAGGTCAGCCCCGTAAAAATACGCCAGCGGCTTGCCCGTTCGGCGGGCGATGAGGGTCAACTTGTCAGGCTGGGCAAGGGTCGTGCCCGCAATGTATTGGTAAAGCAGCGCCCGCGAGCAGCCGATGTCTTTGGCGACCTGCTCTACGGACAAACCTGCTTCCCTGATCGCCCGCAAAATCAACTCGCCTTGCCGTTTTCGCCCCTCTGGCGTCGTCAAGTCCAGTTCCATCGTCGGTCACCTTGCTCTCCCTTCGCTTGCCCCTCATTATAACGCCCTTTCGCTTGCTTGACAAGTTGTGCCAGACTTGCGTCTAACTAAAACGGACGGGTTTGAAACTTTCCGCCAGTGTGGTATAATGGGACTGGACGAAGGAAGCAAAGGAGGCGAGCGAGATGTTCCGTCGGTTCGGGTCGCAGCGATGGCAAGTCGCTAGCCTCATGGGGCTGATGGCAGTGTTGGTGGGTTGTGGCGGAGGCGGCGGGGTCAGCGGTCCGTCAGGGACGCTGACGGGCACCGTCCAAACCCTGCCAGGGCGACAAGCCCTCACCCCCGTCGCTTCAGGCACCGTGCAGGTTTACTTGGACGGCAACCAAGTTGCCAGTGGCGTCATCGCCAGTGGGCAATATCGCGTCACCGTCCCCTTGCCGCCCGATGTGTCGCAAGCGACTGTCGTGGTGACGGCTAACTTTGTCGCTGGAAGCATCGCCCAACGCCGCAAGCACAAAACGGTTGCGGTCGTCCGTGTCAATGCGACGCAGCAAGCCGACATCAACCCGACGACAACCCTTGCAACGGCAGCATTGGAGCAAGCGCCTAATACTGTGCCCCCCGACTTGGACATCAACGCCTTTGTGCAAGCCCAGCAAAACCTTCAGGACATAGACCTCACGCAAGTGGACTTCTCGTCGGACGACAAATCGGACGACAAAATTCAACAAGCGCTTCCTGTGATGCTGGTCGTCACCAGCAACCCCAGTGGGGCACAAGTGCTGATCAACGGGCAACCGCAACAGCAAGCCAGCACGCCTTTCTTCCTTCGGTCAGGTTTGCAAGGCGGTGCCGATCTCACGGTGCAGGTGCGCCGTCAAGCCACCATCGGCAACGAAACCATCACGACGACCCTGAGCAAATCCGTCACCCTCAAAGTTCGTGGTAGCACGCCTGTCCACTTTGACTTCACGCCCCAAATCGTCAGCGCCCAAGTCGCGAACGGCGCGCTGAATTTGCAGGTCAAAAACGCAGGCAGTGCCAACGAGAAAGTCATCGTCCGCTTCGGTGACACGCAAGCGGTCGTCGCCACGATTGCCAGCGTGGACGAGCAAGGCGTGGCGACAATCAGCGTGACGATTCCGCAAGGCGTTTCGGGGCAAGTGCAAGTGCGGGTGCAAAACGCCGCCCGCACCAGCGCGGCGCAAAATGTGAGCATCTGAAAAGAAGGGATGAACGATGCATCGGTGGTCACTCATTGGGTTCAGTGTCGTCGTCGCTTTACTTGTCGGTTGCGGAGGTGGCAAAGCGCCGATCAAAGGCGGTGGAAATGGTGGCGGGACGGCAATCGCGCCGATGGGAAGTGTGCAAGGGCGCTTAGCCAACTCAGGGACGCGCCAAGCCTCCTTCAGCCGCTTCATTGCCCGCGTGCATGGGACGGAAGACAAGCAAAAACTTGTCGTCCAAGTCAAAGCGGACGGGACTTTCCGCATTGACGGTGTGCCAGCAGGTTGGCAGACGCTGACGGTAGAAAACGCCCAAGGGCTTCAGGGCGCTGTCATCGTCGCCTTCGTTCGCCCCAACCAAGTAACGGATGTCGGCGAAATCGTCCCACAGCCGATGGGCAAAATCTCAGGCATTGTCGCCGAAGTGGATGCCGACGGCAATCGGGTCAAACCTATCGCCCGTGCCCGCCTCATCGCCCATCCCGTTCAAACCGAGCAAGAGACACTGGGCGACCTTTCCGAGCGTCCCGCTTTCACGACTTTCAGCGACGACAACGGCAGTTATGAGTTGCTCGTTCCGCCCGGCGATTACCTTGTGGAAGCCCACCATCCCGATTATGAGCCTGCGGCTCAAACGGTGAGCGTGCAAGCCCTCAGCACCGTCGCTTTGAACTTCGGATTGCATCCTCGCCCGCTTCAAGTGGGCACGGTCGTCGGGACGGTCAAGGCACAGGTGAACGGGCAACTCATGGCGGTTGCGGGTGCCCTCGTCGGGCTCATCCCGAAAGAGCAACCCGTTCCCCAACCTCAACCTCCGCCCCCGCCTTTCCTGACCGTCGGCGAACTGATGAGCGCCATGCAGAAGGGCAAGATGCATCCCGATGTCCTTCCCCATCGCTGGCTCTTCACCTTCACCAAAGCCGATGGGACTTTTGAGTTGACGGGCGTGCCCGCTGGCACTTACACCGCCATCGCTTTCAAACGCGGGTTGGGCGAAGACCGAAAGGACATCACTGTCCAAGCGAATGCGACGGTGACGGTGGATTTTGTCCTTCAGATGCCTGTCGGCATCGTCCAAGGGCAAGTGACCGATGCGGTGACAGGGCAACCGATTGCTGGCGCCGTCATCGTCGCCGTCCGCAAGGGCGACCCCTGGTGGGACTGGGATGATTGGCGCGAAGCGGAAGGGCGGAAGAAACCCCACTGGGTTCGCCCCGAAGAGGACGACCACGCCCACCCAGGCGCCCCGCCCAATTTCGGTCACCTTCCCCCGACCATCCCGCCCATTCGGGACGGCACGATTACTGACGACAACGGGCATTACCAGTTGCTTTTGCCCCCCGGCAGTTACTTCATCGCTGCGTTCGCCCGCGGCTATCAAGCCCAGGCGCAGGAAGTGGACAACTTGCAAGCAGGGCAGACCGTGACCGTCAACTTTGCCCTCACCCCCGCTTCCGCTCCCCCACCGACCGATTTGGGACATCTTTCGCTGCGATTGCAGGTAGAACCTCAAGTGCGCGCAGGTGAGAAAGTCACGATGCGCCTGAAGGTGGAAAACAAAGGCAGCCGACCCGTGACCTTGACTTTCCCATCGGGACAGCGTTACGACTTCGTGGTGATGACGCTTGACCGACAAATCGTCTGGGTTTGGTCGCACGGCAAGGTGTTCACTTTAGCCTTCGGAACCATCACCCTCTCGCCGGGGCAGGAACTGGAGTTTGAAGAGGAGTGGGCTCAGACCGACAACGACGGCAACCCCGTCCGACCTGGCACTTACTTTGTCAAGGGCATCTTGTCAACCCAACCGCCGAGGGAAACGGCATTGCAAAAGTTGGTCATCCTTCCGTAAAGCGAACGGGGCGGCGCCGCAGCGCCGCCCCATTCCTCACAAACTCTGCCACCTGCGTGTCGGCGAAATCCAAGACGACGAGGCAGTAACGGTCGTGACAAAAGCGGCGATGGTAAAAGCCCCAAAACGGCAGCGAATAGCGATTGGCAAATGGCGACTGGTTAAACGGCAGCGAATGGCGAGTGGCGAATGATTTGGCGGGATGTTTTGGTCTGACACGATTATCGGGCACTCCCGACCTTTGTCACCGCCACTCGCCGTCGGTTGACCTGTCGCATTAGTGCGTCCTTTGCTAACTTCACCGCTTCAGCGATATGTTCGTGGGTCAGATAGCCGTCAAAGTTGCGGCAGATTTCGTCCCAACTCATGCCCCTTGCCACCATGTCCAAGACGACGGAGACGAGGATGCGGGTGCCCTTGAAAGTCAGCGCTCCATGACAAACCTTCGGGTCGCTGACGATGTATCGCCCATACTCTCGCCGCTTCATCGCAGTCACCTTCTTGCGCTTTGAGATGCTTCGTGCCATCATAGCCATGCTGCCTTTAACTCTTTTGGCATTCCTTTCGCCCACCAACGAATCCCTTCTGTTGTCAGCAACACCACTTTTCCCATTCGCTTTGCCTTTGTCCGAAACAAAGGGTGACGCAGAAACTTCCGCACAAACTCTGCCACTTGCGTGTCGGCGACATCTAAAACGACGAGGCAGTAACGGTCGTGACAAAAGCGGCGATGGTAAAAGCCCAAGTCCAAAGTGAAAAAGGTCGGTTGGCGCAAGGAATGCAGCAACGGCAAAACTTGCCCCACATCGTCCATCCCTGCGTGCCCGATATCCCAACCGATTTGCCAAACATGAAACCCCCAATCCAGCAACCTCCGCCGCTGCGAGTCAGGGATTTGCTCGTCCAAAATGATCACGCCATCAACGCTCCCGTCTTTGCCCGCTTTCGGTTGACTTGCTGCATCAGGGCATCTTTCGCCAACTTCACTGCTTCGGCGATGTGCTCTTTGCTGATGTGGTTATGAAACTCGCGGCAGATTTCGTCCCAACTCATGCCCCTTGCCACCATGTCCAAAACGACGGAGACGAGGATGCGGGTGCCCTTAAAAGTCAGCGCTCCATGACAAACCTTCGGGTCGCTGACGATATAGCGCCCATACTCCCGGCGCTTCATCACGGTCACCTCCTTGCGTGCCATCATGCTGACAAAGCGACGCCGCCACCTGCTGGGTCGGAAGCGCCGACCCATCGGCGTCCTTGTCGCATCGCCACCTGCACCAACGCAACGCCGCCATAACTTTGCGGGAACTTGACGCACGGTTGCCCCTTCCGTTGCACTTCGTCCAGCACCCACGAGGGGATGCGGGCTTGACACTCAATGGCATGGACTTGCGCATCAAAGCGGGGCGCAGAGACAGCCTCCGTCGGTGACATCTGAAAGTCCACGATGTTCAGCAACACTTGCACGATGCCGCTGACGATGCGGGCGCCGCCCGGTGCGCCCAGCACCAACATCGGTTCGCCATCGCGGAACACGATGGTCGGTGCCATCCCTGAAAGGCGCGCTTTACCTGGAGCGATGGAGTTGGGGTTGCCGGGCAAGGGATGAAAGCCCACCATCGCATTGTTGAGCATGAAACCCGTCCCGCGCGGGATGATGCCTGACGATGAGCCCAGCGTGTGCGTCAAGGCGACGATGTTGCCGTCGCTATCCACGACGGTGAGATGCGTCGTGCCGTGCGGCTCGGCAATCAGGCGCGGCACTGTCAGCACTTCGCCCTGTTCAAGGCGTGCCCGCCACGCCGACAAATGCCTGTCGGAAAGCAATTCGTCAACGGGCACGGGCACAAACTCTGGGTCGCCCAAGTGGTTCACTTTATCGGTGAAAGCAGCCTTGAGGGCTTGAGCGACGACGAACAAGTAATCGGGCGAGTTGTGCCCCAACTTCGTCAGGTCAAACCCTTCCAGCAACCGAAGGATTTGCAAAACGGTCAAGCCTCCCGCAGGCAGCGGGGCGGAAACGACTTCATAGCCCCGATAAGTTGCCCGAAGGGGTTCATGCCAACGGACGCGGTAGCGCCCCAAGTCTTGGCGGGTGAAATGACCGCCCCGTTCCTCCACTTCGGCGAGGATGGCGGCAGCGATAGCGCCCCGATAAAACTCGTCAGGACCGTTTTCCGCCAGCGTTGTCAAGGTGCGTGCCAAATCGGGATTGCGCAACACTTCGCCTGCGTCGTAAGGGGCGCCGTTGGGTTTGAGGAAAAGGCGATGGGCTTCGGGCGACATTTGCAACCGTTGCAGTAAAGACGGGCGTTCAGGGAAACGCTCGCGCACTTTCCAACTGCGAGCCAGTTCGGCGCTGACGACGAATCCTTCCGAAGCGATGCGGATGGCAGGTTGCAAAACTTGCTGCCACGACCAAGTGCCGTAACGCTGGAGCAAGGCGTCCAACCCCGCAACTGTCCCCGGAACGCCGACGGAAGCGGGTCCGACATCGTTGACGGCATCCCGAAGGAAAAAGCCAAAACCGTCAGGGGCTTCCCGCAGCACCTTATCTGCCCACATATCGGGCGTCGCTTTACTTCCTGCGCGGGCGTGGAAGGAAAGGCAATCCACGCGCTTTGCCTTAGCGTCGTAGATGAGGGCGACGCCGAACCCGCCGATGCCGCACATTTGCGGGTCAATGACGCCTTGCACCATCGCAGCGGCGACCGCCGCATCGGCGGCGTTGCCGCCTTGCCGCAAAACTTTGACGCCTTCTTCCACTGCCAACACTTGCGGGGCGACAACCAACCCTGCCATGCCATCCCACTCCTTCCGTCGCTAAAGTTGAAGCCGCCGTTAAGTTTGTGACCGACGGATGGTGGCTAACAGCCGTTCCAACAACCGTTGGCAAGGCGAGGTGACAAGGGTGCCGACCGCCGTCATCACCGATGCCGAGTTTGCCGACTTTTCGTGGGAGCAAAACTTTTTCGCCGAGCACGGCATCACGCTTGTCGTCGGCAATTGTCGGACGCCACAGGAAGCGGCAGCGTTAGCCGCCGACGCTGATGCCGTCATCACCAACCGCTGTCCTATCAACCGAGAGGTCATCGCGCACTTGAACCGTTGCCGTATCATCGTCCGTTACGGGGTCGGCGTGGACAATGTGGACATCGCTGCCGCGACGGAAAAGGGCATCATCGTGTGCAATGTGCCCGATTACAGCGTCAACGAAGTCGCCACCCACGCCGTCGCCTTGCTGCTTTGTTGCTGGCGGAAGGTGCATGTCGGCGACGCAGGGTTGAAGCGAGGCGAGTGGCAAAACTACCGAACTATCGCCCCTGTCCATCGGACAATCGGCAAAACGGTGGGGCTTTTCGGTTTCGGTCGCATCGCCCGTCGCGTCGCCGAGTTGCTTTACCCCTTTGGCTTCCGACCTATCGCCTTTGACCCTTATGTGCCCGACGAAGAGATGCTGTTGCACGGGACGGAGAAAGTGGAGTTTGCGGCTTTGCTGGAACGCAGCGACGCTATTTCTGTCCATGCGCCTTTGACCGACGAGACGCGGGGCATCTTCAATCGCGACGCTTTCGCCCGCATGAAGCGGGGCATCGTTTTTGTCAACACGGCGCGGGGCGGTTTGGTGGACGAGGCGGCGTTGCTTTGGGCGTTGGACGAGGGCATCGTTGCAGCGGCAGGTTTGGATGTGTTCGTCAACGAGCCGCATCCCGACCCGCGCTTGGTGCGCCATCCGAAAGTCATCGCCACGCCCCATTGGGCTTGGTATTCCGAGGAAGCCCTTTGGGAGTTGCGGCGGAAAGTCGCCGAGCAAGTCGTCCAAGCCCTGAAAGGCGAGCGCCCCACTTACGCCCTGAACTTTGAGGCTGTCACGGCAAAAAAGAGCGAGTAGCCATGTTGGAGTGGCTATCAGCCACGACAGGCTATCAGCCGCAGCAAGTTATCAGCCACGATGGGCTATCAACTGCAATGGACGAAGCCCGAAAGGTTAAGGTGTCTTTGAAAGGAGCGAGAGCAAGGTCGCCATGTCTTCAGGGATGGGTGCTTCCACCTGCAAGCGCTCGTTCGTGCGGGGGTGGTTAAAGGCGAGTCGCCAAGCGTGCAGAGCGAAGCCGTTCAATTGGGCGATGCGGTCGGCGAGGTCAAAGCGTTTTTGGTTGCGGGCAACCCGCAAGGCTTTCGCCCGCCCGTTGTAAGTTTCGTCGCCGACGACAGGCAAACCCAGATGCTGCAAGTGCACCCGAATTTGGTGGGTCCGCCCCGTGATGGGACGAACTTTGAGCAACGCAAAACCTTCAAAGCGCTGTCGCACCCAAAATTCCGTCACGGCATCAATGGCATGAGGCGATGGGCGGGTGGCGACGGTGAAGCGTTCAGGGTCGTCGGGATGGCGCATCAATGGCGCTGCAACGATGCGGTGTTCAAAGTCAGGCACGCCGACGACAAGGGCGAGGTAGCGCTTGTCCACTTGATGTTCGGCAAACTGACGCGCTAACCGCAAATGGGCGAAGTTCGTTTTGGCGATGACCATCGCCCCCGAAGTGCCTTTGTCCAACCGATGGACGATGCCCCGCCGTTGCGGTCCTGCGATGTCCGAAAGCGGGATGCCCAATGCCAGCAAGGCATGAACCAGCGTCCCACTCTTGACGCCCGCACCAGGGTGAACGACCATCCCGCGTGGCTTGTTGACGACCAGCAAGTCGTCGTCTTCATAGAGGATGGGCAAAGGGATGGGTTCAGGTCGCAAATCGGTCGGTTCGGGTTCGGGCAAATGCACCGTCACCTGTTCGTCGCCTTGCAGCAGAAAACTGGGTTTCGTCACCGTCACCCCATTGACCTGCACAGCACCGCAGCGGATGAGATGTTGACAGCGGGAGCGAGAGAGATGGGGCAAGTGGTGCGCCAAGAAAGCGTCCAATCGCATCCCTGCGATTCCGTGCAGTTCAACGAGTTCGCCCATCCCGATTTGCCCCCGTTCCGTCGGGCGCATCTTTAGGTGGCGGCGAGGGCTTCCTGCAAAGCGGCGAGGAAGCGTTCAACTTGTTCGGGCGTGCCGACATCCACTCGCAAATGAGTCGGCAACCCAAAGACATCGCAAGGGCGAACGATGATGCCCTTGCGCAACAACGCCTCAGCGACGGCACGGCATTCGCGCCCGACATCCATCAAAACGAAGTTGGCTTCCGTCGGCACATAACGGATGCCCAGTTGCTCCAAACCGCGATAGAGCAACCGCTTGCCCGTCCAGACGGTTTTGCGCACCCGCTCCAAAAACTCGCGGTCGTCCAACGCCGCTTCGGCAGCGGCGGCAGCAATGCTGCTGACATTGAAAGGCTCGCGCACTTTCAAGAGCAGTTGGGCGATTTCGGGAGGCGCAAAGCCGTAGCCGACGCGCAAACCTGCCAAGCCGTAGGCTTTGGAGAAAGTCCGCAGGACAACGACGGGTCGTCCGTCCCGAACGAAATCCAACCCGTTGGGATAGTCGGTCGCTTCCACGAATTCGGCGTAGGCTTCGTCCAACACCAACAAAACGCCGTCGGGCAATTCGTCCAGCAACGCCCGCACCGCCCGCTCCCGCAAAATCGTTCCCGTCGGGTTGTTAGGGTTGTCAAGGAAGACGACCTTCGTTTTTGGGGTGATGGCGCTCAGCAAGGCGGCGATATCGTGGACGAAATCTTTCAGCGCCACCTTGACAGGCGTTGCGCCCATCAAGGTCGTGAGGATGCCATACATCACGAAGGATGGGTCGCTCATGACGGCTTCGTCGCCTTCGCCCAAAAAAGTTTGGGCGATGTGCAAAAGCAACTCGTCCGAACCCCGCCCCAGCAAAATCGTCTCCAATGGCATCTGGTAAACTTGCGCCAGTTTGTGCCGCAGGCGGTAGTAACTGTCGTCAGGGTAGCGATGGGCATCTTGCAACGCCCGCATCGCCGCTTCAAGGGCTTTGGGCGACGGACCGAGGGGATTTTCGTTGGACGCCAGTTTGATGACTTCCGTCAAACCCAACTCCCGCTGGACTTGCTCAATGGGTTTGCCGGGCACATAAGGTTTGAGGCGATGGATGGCAGGACGCGCCCTTGATGCCCAATCCATTCTCCGTCCGCTCCTTTCCGTCTCAATGAGTGGCGTCCCCATTTTGCCACCGCATTGCCTTGAGAGGCGTGGCATAATCAAGGCGACCCACGCAAGGAGGGATGGACGATGGCTGAAGTGACCGTCATGCCCGTGACCTTGACGGAGAAGGCAGCCGAAATCGTCAAGGCGATTTTGGAGAAGAAGCAGAAGCCCAACGCTGCCTTGCGCCTGTTCATCATGCAGGGCGGATGTTGCGGTTTCCAGTATGGCTTGGGCATCACCGAGAAAATCAACGACGACGACGCCATCTTTGAGTCGCACGGCGTGCGCATCGTCGTGGACCCGCTAAGCCTGCAATTTGTGCAAGGGTCGGTCATTGACTACGAGGACGATGACTTGATGGGCGGCGGGTTCCGCGTGGACAACCCCAACGCTGTCGCTGAGTGCGAATGCGGTCATTCCTTCAAAGCGCCCGGCGCCCCTGAGGGCAAGCCGTGCTGCGGGATGCGTTAGGCAGCGTTAAGCAGGTGGCGAAGGCGATGGCGTTGCTGGGCGCTCACTTGCCGACGCGAGGAAACTTGGCGTCGGCGCTGGAATTGGGTGCTCAACTCGGTTGTCAAGTCGTGCAACTGTTCGTGAAAAGCCCGATGCAATGGATGGCACCGCCGCTGACGGAAGCGGCGGTGTCAGCGTTTTTGGACGCTCGCTTTCGCACGAAGCCCCAAATCCTTGTCGCCCACGCCGCTTACCTCATCAACTTGGCGTCGCCGAAGCGAGAAGTGTTGCAACTTTCCCGTCAAGCGTTGCTGGAGGAAGCCCGTCGCTGCCAGCGGTTAGGCATCGCCTTTTTGGTCGTCCATGCGGGGGCGCATTTGGGAAGCGGCGAACGAAGCGGGCTTCAACGCCTGCGGGATAGTTTGCACTGGCTTTTAGACCACCTTGACAATTTGTCAACGCCCGTGGCGCTCCTTTTGGAGAACACGGCGGGGCAAGGAAGTTGCTTGGGTGCTCGGTTGGGGCAACTGGCGACAGCGATCGGCGATTTGCCCTGCGAACTCGTCGGCGTTTGCCTTGACACTTGTCACCTTTTTGCGGCGGGTTACGAACTGCGGACGGAAGAGGGCGTTGCGGCGCTGGCGAAGGAAATTGCGGAAACGGTTGGGTGGCAGCGGGTGCGATTACTGCACGCCAATGACTCCTTGCGCCCTTTCGGTAGCCGCGTGGATCGCCATTGGCACATCGGTGAGGGGCATATCGGCATGAACGGGTTTCGGGCGCTGTTGCGTCACCCCCATTTTTCGTCGCTGCCCATCGTTTTAGAGACGCCCCAAGCCGAGCGCAAGCATGCGGAAAACTTGCGGCGGTTGCGCTCCCTGTTCGCCACGCCACAATCTTAGTGGCGAACTCAAAACGAAGGGAGCGATGGACCGATGGGGGAGCGTCCGTTGCGGGTCGGCGTCGTGAGTTTGGCGCATGTCCATGCCCCCAGTTTGATCCGAGCGTTTCAGTCCCATCCGCAGGCGCAAGTCGTCGCCATCGCCCACGATGACCTTTCCCAAGCCCAACAACTTGCCGACCAATTACAAGTGCCCCGCGTTTACCTGAGCGCCGAGACGATGTTGGACAAAGAGCCGCTGGATGCTGTCCTTTGTTGTGCGCCCAACGCCCAGCATCATGAGGTCGTGGAATTGGCGACTGCCAAAGGGTTGCCCGTGTTCGTGGAGAAGCCGATGGCGGCGACCGTAGAACAAGCGCGGCGGATGTTGGCAGCGGCGCAAAAGGGTGGCACTTTGCTGATGGTCAATTATCCCAGCACTTGGAATCCTGCCTTGCACACCGCCAAGCGATTGCTGGACGAGGGGGCAATCGGTCAACCCGTTTATTTCCGCTGGCGGGCAGGGCATCGCGGACCGTTGGCGCATTTGTCGCGCGAAGAGCAAGCGAGGTCGTGGTGGCATCAACGGTTGCTGGGCGGCGGAGCATTGCTGGACTTTTGCTGCTATGGCGCTAACATTTCGCTGTGGTGGTTCGGCGAGTTGCCCTTCAGCGTTCTGGGCGTCGCCGACCGATTGGTGAAACCGTTCGGCGATGCGGAAGACAACGCCATTTTGGTCGCCCGTTACCCGAAAGCCTTTGCAGTGTTGGAAGCGTCGTGGAGTCAAGGCGGGTCGGTGTCGGGTGGTCCGATGGTTGTCGGGACGGAAGGCGCTTTGACGGTGACGCAACGAGAAGGGCAGGCAGGCGTGCTGTTAACGCGGGACGGGAAAGAAGAGTTCGTCGCTGCCGATGCGTTGCCGCCCAACTTTCAAAGCGGCGTGGCGCATTTCGTCGCGGCGCTCCTTGAGGGCACACCGCTGCACTTGACTGTCTCGCCTGATTTCAATGTCGGCGTGCAGGCGATTTTGGAGGCGGGGTTGCTTTCGGCGAAGACAGGGACGGCAGTCAACCCGCGCCTTTTGTGAGGGCGCATCGGGACGGTGATGGCGATGGTGCGTCATCCCCTTGTGGCGGGCATGTTTTATCCACACCATCCGCACGCCTTGCAGCAGCAACTGGAATGGTGTTTTCGGCACAAACTCGGCTACGGCGCTTTGCCGAAGGTGAACGAGCAAGGGCGACGCCGCATCGTCGGGCTGGTCGTGCCGCATGCGGGCTACATTTATTCGGGCATGACGGCTTCGCGGGCTTACGCTGCGTTAGCGGACGACGGCATCCCACAAGTGGCAGTTTTGTTTGCGCCCGCTCATTATCGCCCCGGCGCCCCTTTCGCTGTCTGGACGAAAGGCGCTTGGGAGACGCCCTTAGGGCAAGTCAAGGTGGCGGAGGAGTTGGCGCAAGCCTTAGTCGCTGCCGACGAGGGCTACGCCGAAGATTTCAACCCCCATTTGGGCGGGTTCGGTCACGGCGAACATAGCATTGAGGTGCAGTTGCCCTTCCTGCAATTCGTCTTCGGTGACCGAACGCCTGCCATCGTCCCTATCGCCGTCAGTTGCCATGAGTTGGATGAACTGAAGCGGGCTGGTCAGGTGTTGGCGGAAGTGGTGCAGCGGCAAAATTGCGACATCGTGCTCATCGCCAGTTGCGACTTCACCCATTACGAACCCCATGTCATCGCTGAACGGCACGACCGAGAGACGCTGGAGCGATTGATAGCGTTGGACACCGATGGCGTTTGGGGTTGCGTGCGCCGCTATCCCAGCCAATCGGATGTTTTGGTCGCTATCCCTGTCGTGGAAGCCGCGAAAGCGTTGGGCGCAACAGAAGGCATCCTTTTGGGCTACAGCACTTCGGGGCAAGTGACGGGCGATTTGAGCGAAGTCGTCGGCTACGGTGCCGCCGCTTTGTTGCGTCCGTGACGGATGCCCTTCGCCCGCTAACGGGCTTGACAAAAGGGCTTGACAAAGGAGGGACGCCGAATGCGTCGGGTGATAGGCTTCGTTTTTGTCGGCATCGTCGCCATCGGGTTGGTCGGCTGTGGGCGAGTGCAAACGGGGGAAAAGGTTGGTCAGGCGACTTTAGTTTCGGAACGCCCCCGTCCCAAAGCCACCAAGCCAAAATCGGAAGCGCCCAAACCTGCGCCCTTCGTTGCGCCTGCTACGGGGATGACGACCGTTGCACCGTCACCGACTGCCCCAACCCCTTCCGCCACACCTTCACCCGCAACTTCTCCGACACCTTCGCCGACAGGCGAGAAAGTTTCCCCGCCTGCGCCCGAAAGGTTGACTCCGCCAGTTTCGCCATCTCCCACACCTGCAGCGGCGCCGACCCCAAAAAGCCAACCGACGCCGACTGTTGAAGTTTTGCCGTTGGCGGATGAAGTTCGGAGCGTGCGGGCGATTTTGGAGTCGTTGCGGACGCAGTTTGACCGCCTTCCGCCCGACGAGGTTCGGATGCGCTTGTTGCTGGCGGAGCAAGGGTTGAGCGAAATTGAGGTGCGTTCCCCTGCGTTGGTGCTTTGGCGGACGGCGTTGCGGTTGGAGGCGTTGCAGAAAGCCCCGACGCCTGACCTTGCCCTTGCAAAGGCGTGGCTTTCGCGAGCCCGCCAGTGGCTTTCTGGGGAGGGCTTAACGGCTATCGCCGAAGCGGAAAAGGCACTGGCAGCCAACCGATGGGCGGACGGGATTGGGGCGTTGCGGTCAGCGGCACAACGATGGCGGGCGGACGAGCAATTGGCTGCCATCACCCAAACCCGTGCCAGTTTGCTGAACGCTTTGGACGCTTTGGAGCGACAGAAACCCGCCGTCGCTAGAGCCGAAATCGGCGAAAGTTTGAAGGGCATAGACCGCTTGCTGACGGCGCTGCCATAACTGACGGCATTTTTGCGCTCCGTCAAAACCTTTCCCCGCCGAATGCCGCAACTTTTTCCCTGCCTGGCTTTTTGAGGCAACGGAAAAGGCTTCGCCCGACCTGTTGGAGGTGACTTTTTCGGTGAGCGCTGCGCCCTTGCAAACGGTGGAAGAAGCCCGCCCACGCCTTTATGACATCGCTGCCCGACTAACCGCCGACCGAGAGTTGCGAGAGGATTTGGTCAGCGAGATGACGCTGTTTTTGTTGGAGCGATGGAAGGAGTTGAGTGACAAGCCCGACGCTTACATCTTCCGCGCCTGCTATCGCCACGCCATTGATGTCCTTCGGCGGGGCAAAAGCATAGACAGCAAGTCCCGCAGTGGCGTCGTCGTGGAGAGCCTTTGTGTTTTGTGCGAGCGGTTGGGCGTGGACGAATGCTTGTTCGCTTGCTCGGTCAATGGCAACGACGACCCTGAAGCCATCTTCACAGCCCGCTGCCTGATGCGGGAGTTGCTGGCTCGCTTGACGCCGACACAACGGGAAGTCTTGCTATTGCTGGTGGAAGGCTACCGTCCCGCCGAAATCGCCGCCAAGCGGGGCGTCTCCAAACCGACGGTGACGAAATGCCTGCGGGCGATCCAACGCACCCTCGCCCAATTGCGCAAGGGATAGTCCCGCTTTGAGGTTTACTTTTCGCCCGTTTGTTCGGGCGTCCGCAGCCGAAGCGTCCCCTCTTGCCACTCCACTGACTTGCCCAATGCCTGCCCTAAAGAGCGCAAAGGCAGGAAGGTGCGATTGCCCAACAGGAAGGGCGCTATCGGGAGAACCAGCCGCTCCCCATTGACCGTCAGTTCCTTCCGCCCGATGGTCGCCAATAAACGCAACGACCCCAGAGTGGCGATGGCTTGCTTGTGGGTGTTGTCCCAATCCACGACGCCCCCACTGGCTTCCACAATGGCGCGGAAGGGACCGATGACCATCCCGTCCCGAAGGAAAGCGGGCGTCTCACTGTTGACGAGGCGGTCATCCACCCAAACTTTCACCGACGGGGCAGGCACCCAGATTTGTTGACCGACCCGCAAAGGAGCGCGAACAGACAATCCATTGGCAGCCGCCAGCACTTCAGGCTCAACGCCAAACCGCTCCGCCAAATTTTGGAGGGTGTCGCCTGCGATGGCAGTGTAGCGGAAGCCATGTAGGGGCTGGAGTTTGGGCGAACGAACTTGCTGGCGGGCAGGCGTCGGCGCAGCGGGATGGGGCAACTCAGGCAGGGGCAAAACCCGCTCAGGTTCAGGCAACGACGCCGCCACTGATGACCCTGAAGGTGACGCCATCGCCATTCGCCGTGCCGTCAGCAAGACAAAACGAGGAGGTTCTGGCAGGGACGCTTTCATCCCCTCAGGCTTGGGGAGAACAGGCAATGCCCCTACTTGCCCCGTCGCCTTCGGCAGGGCGAGGTCAGTTCGGAAAGTTTGCACGCCCATCGTCGGTCGGGGTTGAGCCGACAAGGGCGCAGAAACGCCCGACGCTAAGGGCGCTCGCTGAGGTGGTGACGACGGGCTTTGAGGGACGGGAGAAATAGAGCGAGAGAGTTCCAGACCTTGCGCCGTTTGAGGGGAGGGCAAGGTGGAAGGGGCGGAAGGCACGGGCATCACGCTAAGGGGGCGAGAAATCGCTTCAGCGATCTGAAGGGACGAGCGGGAAGAGGGCAAACCTTGCGCCGTTTGAGGCGAAGGCAAGGTGGAAGGGGCGGAAGGCACGGGCATCACGCTAAGGGGGCGAGAAATCGCTTCAGCGATCTGAAGGGACGAGCGGGAAGAGGGCAAACCTTGCGCCGTTTGAGGGGAGGGCAAGGTGGAAGGGGCGGAAGGCACGGGCATCACGCTAAGGGGGCGAGAAATCGCTTCAGCGATCTGAAGGGACGAGCGGGAAGAGGGCAAACCTTGCGCCGTTTGAGGCGAAGGCAAGGTGGAAGGGGCGGAAGGCACGGGCATCACGCTAAGGGGGCGAGAAATCGCTTCAGCGATCTGAAGGGACGAGCGGGAAGAGGGCAAACCTTGCGCCGTTTGAGGGGAGGGCAAGGTGGAAGGGGCGGAAGGCATGGGCATCACACCGAGGGGGCGAGGCATCGTTTCGGCGAGTTGGGGAGACGGGCGCGTGCCCGACGGAGATGTCCATTGCGGTTGAAGGCGAGAGGTCGGCGTGGGCAAGGGGTTGAGCATGGCGATCAAGGGTGTCATGGCGACGGTCGGAAGGGCGAGGGTCGTTGTTGCCATCGTAGTAGCGGTCGTTAAGGTTGCGCCCCCTCTCGGTGGCGGGGCAGGCGTCGCTTGAGATAGGACGGGTTGGGCAACTTTGTTTTGGACGATGACCAACACCTCGTTGGAGAAAGTCCGTTGCCCCTGTTCGTTGACGACCCACGCTTGCAAGAGGTAAACGCCGTCGGGGAAGAGCGGTTCACCCGTGTTGGGATGGGTGACCGTTGTGTCCCAACGCACTTGCACTTCCACTTCCTGCCCTCTCAAAGTCCCCGTGTAGATGGACTGGTCGCGGGAAGTCGCCTGCTCCTTCGCCCGCAAGACCAACCCCCGCAACCCTTTGTCATCACGGGCGCGAATAAGGACGATGACCGTCCCCCGCACCAAAGCGCCGCTGGTCGGGCTAACGATGTCCACTTTGGTGGGGCGGGACACTTGCCCCTTGATCAGTCGCAGCGACCCACTCCCTTCCCGCCCTTTCGCGTCCACGACGCGGATGGTGATGGTGTAAACGCCGTCGGGAAACTGGCGGACACCTTGCCAAACCAGCGCCAACTCCACCTCAGGGGATGGCGGTTCAATGGGGATAGGGTCGTTGCCTGGGTGCCCATTGACAAAGGGTTGATAGCGCATCAAGTTCGTCCCATCGGGGCTGGTCAGGCGGAAACGGATGGTGACTGACTCAGTGCCAGCGGGAATAACGGTTTCGTCTTGGGGCTCCAAGAAGGTGACTTTGGGGATGGCTTGGTCTTGCCCCCATCCATTGCCCAAAGCCAAGATGCCCAACACGCCGACCAACCACCAAAACCTTCGTCGCTGGCTTCCATCCCGCCACATGGCGCTCGCCTCCTCTGCACGCCTAAGGGCTGCTGACCGACGAGTTTATGCCACATCCCGTCCCATTTGTCAACCCCCCTTGCCTTTCAGGAAGGCTGTGGCATCATCAAAAGCGTTCTGCAAACAAGAGCCTGCAAGGAGGCGGTTGACGATGGGGCGGGCTGGATGGCTGGTGTTGCTGATGGCGATGGTCTCGGTCGCCCCAGCGATGCAGGAAACGGAGAAAGAGCCACCTCAAACGCAACTTTTGCGTTTGGACGGGAGCGTTCGGGGCATCATCGTCGGGCTGAACCGAGCGACCTTAGCCATCCTCTCTGCCCAACAGGTCGTCACCTACCTGCACTTGCCCGTTGACAAACTTCCCAACTGGGTGCGGACGGGTGTGGCAGTCACCGCCCTCTATCGGGTCAACGAAAACGGCGAATTTTGGGCGGAGAAAATCTCTCCGCCATCGCCGACCGAGCCGCAAGAACCTTCCCCGACCACGCCCAAAATTGTCATCGTGCCCTTAGAATCGCTGACCAAGACCGAGCCGTCCCGACAAAGTTCCCTGACAGAGCAGCGGCAGCATTCCCTTCCCTCGCGGGGTTTGAACATTTTGCAGGCGCGGCTTCGCACGACCCTCAGCCCGATGGAAAGTGAAGTCCAACGGTTGCTGCCCCATTATCGGGCTGCCGTGAAATTTTTCAACGCCACCTTGACCGACGAGCAAGCCGATGCCATCGCCAGCACCATCATCCGCTGTGGCTTGCGATACGGCATAGACCCGCGTTTGATCGTCGCCGTCATCGCTTGTGAATCCAGTTTCCGCCCCAACGCCATCGGCAAAAAAGGCGAAATCGGCTTGGGGCAACTTAAGCCAGAGACGGCGGCGGGGTTGGGCGTCAACCCTTACGACCCCATCCAGAACATTGACGGTTGCGCCCGCTACCTGCGGCAGCAGTTGGAGCGTTTCGGTGACCTCGCTTTGGCGCTGGCGGCTTACAACGCTGGACCAAACGCCGTTGCAAAAGCGGGCGGCATCCCGCAAAATGGCATCACGCCCCGCTATGTCCAAAAGGTGCTGGACCTTTATCGCCGCCTCTGCGGTCAACCGTGAACGGGCGTGACGCTGATGGCGAGCGAGGAAAGACTGGATGTTCAACAACCTGCTTTCCCTGCCCCTTTCGTCTCCGTCATCATTCCCGCCCGCAATGAAGCCGACCGCATCGCCCCAACAATCGCCGCTTTGAAGCGAGCGGCGACACGAAGCGAGTTGGCTTGGGAACTGATTGTCGTGGACGATGCTTCCGATGACGACACCGCCGTCGTCGCCGCGCAAGCGGGGGCGACCAAAGTTTTCCGCCTCTCTCGTCCCTCGTCCCTCGCCCCTCGTCCCTTCGGCAAGGGGGCTGCTTTGCGAAGGGGCATCGCCGAAGCGAAGGGCGAAATCCTGCTTTTCGTGGACGCCGACATCGGCGACGACGCCGAAAAATTTTGGACGCTGGTGGAATGGGTTCGGCGGGGCGATGCCGACATGGCGATCGCCGCCCCGCCCCCCGACCCGAAGGGCGGAGGCTTCGGAATTGTCAAGACTTTTGCGGCGTGGGCAATCCGAAAGGCGACAGGTTTTCAACCGCAAGCGCCTTTGTCGGGGCAACGAGCCTTGCGCCGAACTGTGTTGGAACGCCTCCAAATCGCTGATGGCTATGCGGTGGAGACGGCGTTGACGATAGATGCGTTGCGAGCCCGTTTTCGGGTCGTGGAAGTGCCCATCCCTTTCGGGCATCGGGCGTTGGGGAAAAGTTGGCGGGGCTTTTTGCATCGGGCAAAACAACTTTGGGACATCGCCAAAGCCGTCCTGCCCCGATTGCTGTCCAAGTGAAAGGGTGACCGCACCATGACTGCCGAGCGCTTGCGCCTTGACCAAATGCCCGAACCGCTGGCGCAGTTGGTGAAAGCGGCGGCAACCCTCGCCAACCAACATCGCTTGCGCCTTTACCTCGTCGGGGGATGGCTGCGGGATTTTGTAGCGACTGGCGACTGGCGACTGGCGACTGGAATCCAATCGCTAATCGCTAATCGCCAGTCGCTGGACATAGATTTCGCCGTCTCTTCCGACCCGCTTCCTTTCGTGGAGCAGTTGGCGAAGCGAGTGGGAGGGCGGGTCGTTCGGCTGCACGATGACTTGCCGACGGTGCGATTAGCCCGATGGTCGGAAGACAACCCCGATGCTGTCGCCGATTTCACGGCGCTTCAAGGCGACTTGGAGAGCGATTTGCGCCGCCGAGATTTCACCTGCAATGCCCTCGCCGTTGACGCCGTTGAACTAACGCAGCACGGCGAAGCCATCATCCTTGACCCTCTGGGCGGGTTGCAGCACATCGCCCAACAAGTGCTTGTGCTGACGCACAAGCGGGCGCTGCAAGATGACCCCGTTCGCATCCTGCGCGCCTTCCGCTTCGCCGCCACTTTGGGTTTTGCCATCGCCCCCGAGACAAAAATTGCCCTCGCCGAAGCGGCGCCTTTGCTGCTCAACGCCGCGCCCGAACGATTGACGATGGAACTGGCGCAGATTTTCCAAACGCCGCAAGCCGCCGAGATGCTCGCTTTGATGGACGAAACAGGCGTGCTGACTTTTTTGCTGCCCGAATTGATGCCGCTGAAAGAAGTGCCTGCCGCTGGCTACCATCACTTGGATGGCTTTTGCCACACGCTGGAAGCCGTTCGGCAAATAGAGCGTGTGCTGCGGGCGGAAACGGAAGATGAAAGGTTCAACGCGCTCCTTTTGCGGGTGCGAGACGCTTTCACTGATCGTTTCGGTTATCGGCGCACGGGTGTTTGGGTCGTCAAGTTTGCGACGCTCTTGCACGACATCGGCAAACCCGAAACGATGACGGTCGGCGACGATGGCTCGGTGCATTTTTACGGGCATGAGAAAGTGGGGGCTGAAAAGGCGAAAGCGATTTGTCAACGGTTGCGTTTGTCTCGGCGGGAGCAAGGCATTATCGTCAGTTTGGTGCGATACCACATGCGCCCCGTCTCGTTGGCAGGCGCCCGCCACTTGACGGAACGCGCCTTGCGACGCTTTTGGCGTGACCTCGGTGATTTGGCGGGCATCTACTGCGTGGCGTTGTCGGCAGCCGACTTGATGGCGACGCGTGGAGCGGCGATGACCGACGAACACCGCCGACGCCACTATTTCGTCCTGCGCCGCTTGTTAGAAACGCACTTCGCCCTGCAAGAGATGCGCCAACGACCTCGGTTGATGACAGGACACGAAATCATGGAGCGCTACGGCATCGGACCGTCGCCCCTCGTCGGGCGCGCCTTGCGCTTGGTGGAAGAAGCCATCTTGGATGGGCGGGTGCAAACGAAAGACGAGGCGTGGCGATTGCTGGACGAAGCGATGGCGCAATGGCTTGCCGAAGCGAGCCAAAAACCTTAGCGCTTCAATCCATCGTCAACTCCAACCCGTTGACAATGATGCGGTCGCCTGCTTTTGCTCCCGCTTTTCGGATGGCTTTCCAGATGCCGTGCCGAAGGAGGCGCTCCTTGATTTCCGCTAAGGCTTGCGGGTGCGACGCATTGATGAGCCGTGTGAGCCGCTCCACTTCGCCCCCTTGCACGAACCAAGTCTCTTCGTCCAATCGCTCAATTGTCAAGGGCGCTTCGGTTCGCTTAGGTGGGGCGACGATGACTTCCTCGGACGCTTCGGGCAAAGGTGCCGTCGGCTGCATCGCCTTCACCAACTCTGCCATCCGATAGACGAGGGGTTCAATCCCTTCACCTGTCAAGGCGGAGATAGCGAACACTTCATAACCTCGTTGACGCCAATAGGGCAAGCAGCGCCGCAAGTTTTCGTGGGCATTGGGCAAATCCATTTTGTTGGCGACGACGATTTGGGGCTTTTTCGCCAGTTCAGGGCTGTAAAGGCGCAACTCTTCGTTGATGGTCTCAAAGTCGCAGATAGGGTCGCGCCCTTCTACGGCAGCGATGTCCACCATGTGCAAAAGGAGGGAAGTCCGTTCGGCGTGGCGCAAAAACTGATGCCCCAACCCAACGCCTTTATGGGCGCCCTCAATCAAGCCGGGCAAATCCGCCACGACGAAACTGAAATTGTCCACCCGCACCGTCCCTAAGTTGGGCACGAGGGTCGTGAAAGGGTAGTCGGCGATTTTGGGGCGGGCAGCACTGATGCGGCTGATCAGCGTGGATTTGCCGACATTGGGATAGCCGATGATGCCCACATCAGCCAGCAACTTCAACTCCAACCGCAAAGTCCGCTCCTCGCCCGGTTCGCCCAACTCGGCGAAGACAGGCGTTTGGCGGGTGGGTGTCGCAAAGGCAGCGTTGCCCCGTCCGCCCCGACCGCCCCGTGCCACGATGACCCTTTGTCCCGCCTTCACCAAATCGGCAATCAACTCACCCGTTTCGGCATCGTAAACAACCGTCCCGACAGGAACGCGGATGACCAAATCTTTGCCATCCGCCCCGTGCTTGTTGCTGCCTTGTCCGTGTTGACCGTTCTCGGCTTTGTAAGTCCGCTGCAGGTGCAAGTCCACGAGGGTTTTCACCGACGGGTCGGCGAGCAAGATGACATGCCCGCCCCGACCGCCATCGCCCCCCGCAGGACCGCCACGCGGGACGAATTTCTCCCGCCGAAAAGCCACACACCCATTGCCCCCATTCCCTGCCTTGACATGAATGACTGCCTCGTCCACAAAATGCATCGCCAAGTCACCTCGGAGGCGAGACAGAAAGATGCGGGCAAACGATGGCGAAGGGTCGGCAAGGTCACCGCTGCAGCGTCAGGGAGTTGTCCGAGAAGTTGAAGGTGATCAGCGAGAAGCGCTGCAAGTAACTCAACCCGACCAAGCCATCCAACCCCACTTGGGGCGGAAGGCTTAGCGCCAAGCAATCCACATTTGCCTCTTCCGCCCCGATGGCGCCGAACCGTTCCAGCGTCACCTGCGGGGCGGTGAGGGCTTGGGCGTGGATGCCGTAAATCGTCATCGGGGGCGCTGCCGTCAGGTCGTAGCCCAGCGTCAACAAAATTTCGGGCTTGATGATCACGAACGAAGAGCCAGTGTCCACCGCCATCCGCAGGACACCCATCCCATTCCCGCGCCAGACAAAGCACTGGACGACCAACAACGGCGCCGTCGCTAAAAAGGGCACTCGCACTATTTGGCGCATAGCACGAAAATCCCCTTGATTTCGCCCGTCCAGACGATGTAAAAGCGTGTCGGGCGGGTCTTCAAGAGCACCTCGTCTATGACGCTTCGGTCGGGCGAGTGCGCCAGAAGGCGCCCCCGCAACGGCGACCCTTGTTCGTCCAGTTCCACGATCTCAAAGAGCAGCCATTCGTCGGGATACTGCTTTTCGGTTTCAGGGATGAGCACGATGTCTTCGGGCATGGCTGTCACGCCCCTTCGCCGATTTCGGCGGCAGTTCGTTTAAGCCGTCGGGGCGGGCAAGACATTCACGCGCACCTTGTCGCCCTTGCGGTCATAGACGACGACGCCATCGGTCAGGGCGAACAGGGTGTAATCGTTGCCCATGCCGACATTGCGCCCGGGCAAAAAGCGCGTCCCCCGTTGGCGGATGAGAATATGACCCGCCCGCACGAATTCACCGCCATACGCCTTGACACCCAACCGCTTGGAGCGGCTGTCGCGCCCGTTCTTGCTGGCACCGCCCGATTTCTTGTGCGCCATCGTCTCTCACCTCCGTCGTTCTAAGTCTAACGCTTGTGCGGGTGTCATTCGCCCGTAAGGCGTGCGGTCAAAGTCGGTGTCGTAACTGACGATGAAAACGGATTGCCCCGTTTGCGCCGCCAACTTGTTCATCGCCGCAATTTGATAGGCGTCGTCAAAGTCCAGTTGAAATGACACCGCTACATCCCGAAGGGCGGCGAACTCTTGCCCTTCCAGCCGCACGAGGCGAGGCGTCCAAGCCTGAGCGAATTCCACGAAGACATCCCACAAACCAGCGCGCCCAAGCCGAATGCCAATGGTGTGCAAGGTGAAGTCAGTTAGGAAAATCCGCTCCGACGGCACTTCGCTGAAAAAGTCGTCCACTTCCTGAGCGATCTGGTCGGGCGTAGCGCCGGCAGGTGCCCGAAAGAGTTGGCGGAACGGCTCTGGGAATTGGTAAAACCAATGCCAGAGCCAGACATTTGCGTTCAACAGATACAGAGGCGCCGCCTCAATCGCCTCGCTCATCTTGGAACACCCGCTCCAGTTCTTCAGGTGAGAGCCTTTGCAAGACTTCACTGACTCTGGCTCGCCACTTCAACAGCAACTCAAGCCATTGGCGTCGGCTGGGGATGCGCATCGCTTCCAAGAGGGCTTTTGCCCGTTCCATTTCGCCTTTACGGCTCAGGTGCAAGATGATGTGACCGAGGGCGATGTCGTGGTCGGTGTCGTCGGCGATTTGCCGCGCCAACTCTATCGCTTGGCTCACATCGTCCCGCCCTATCAGCGGCTTCACCACGAAGTCGGTGAAGGGATGGACGAACTTTTGATAGACGACAGCCTCGTAACGGCGCAGCAACTCAAAGGCGTCCTGTCCCTTGCCTTCCCTTGCCCACTTCTCCGCCAAATCGCCGAGGCTTTCGGCGTCCAGTTCGCCGACGATGACAAAAACCGCTTGCCCTTGCGGCAAAGGCAAGGGTTCGTCGGTCTGGATGATTTGCTCGCCCGCAACTTTGCCCTTGACGATGGTAAGGCTCATCGTGTGTCACCTCGGCTCAACCGCTGGGCACTTCAATGCGCTCAATTTGCAACTCAGTGAACCATTGGCGATGCCCCTTCTTGCGCATGTAGCGCTTTTTCGGCTTGAACTTGAAGACGATGATTTTCGGACCGCGCCCATGTCGGCGGACTTTGGCGATGACTTTGGCGCCGGGCACATAAGGCGTGCCGACGAGGACTTGTTCGGGCGTGCGGACCAAAAGCACGCGGTCAGTCTCAAAAGTTTCGCCCTCGGCGATTTCCAATTTCTCCACTCGCACGATCGTCCCTGGCGCAACTTCATACTGTTTTCCGCCTGTCTCAATGACGGCACGAATGGACTGGACAAGTTCCATGTCGGTGAACCCCCTTGAGAGGTGGCGTCGTCGGGATGAAGTGGCATGCTAATTTTGCGACACCGACTTACCCTGTCAAGCGAGGGCGTTGGACGATGGCTCGTTGGCTCTTTGCCTTCTTCGGGTTGGTGCTGCTGATGAGTTGTCAAGGGCGTGACCGTCCCGTTGCCCGCGCCGATGGCGTCGTCGTGACGGAACGGGAGTTGCGACAAGCCCTTTGGGAACGCTACGGCGCGGCGACTTTGCAGGAGTTGCTCGTCTGGAAAATAGCGAAATCGGAGGCACAAAAGCGAGGCATCACCGTCAGCGAGGCGGAGGTGCAAAACGCCCTGAAGAGTCGCTTTTCGCCCACCACTCCCCGCCATCTCGTGGAGACGGAGTTGCTTTTGGAAAAATTGGCTTGGGCGATGACGAAAGTAAGCGAGGGAGAAGCCCGCCGCTACTTTGAAACGCATCGGGACGAGTTTGAACGCCCCGAACGGGTGCGCTTGCGCGACATCACTTTGGAGAGCAAAGAGAACGCCGAAGCCATCTATCAAGCCCTTCGGCTGCGCAACGGGACGAACTTCGCCGACCTTGCCCGCCACTTTTCCGTCAACCCCGCCACCCGCCAACATGGTGGCGACATGGGCGTTGTCTCTGTGCGAGATTTGCACCCGAAGTTGCAAGCCGTCGTGCGGAAGTTGAAAGTCGGCGAGTTCAGCCGTCCCGTTCCGTTGGACGGTGAATGGGTCATCGTGAAGTTGGAAGAGCGGATTCCAGCGGAGCGGAAAACCTTTGAGGAAGTTCAAGGGCAAGTCATCGCTTCCCTGCGACGGCAGAAAGCGGCGGAATTGAAGTTGACTTTGCCCGAACGATGGTTGCGTCAAGGGAAGGTGCAAGTGTTGGACGCTTCCTTGCGCAAATCGCTGACCTTGCCGAAAGGAGCGAAGCAGCGATGAGCCGAACGAGGCGAGAGAAAGAGCGGGCGCAAAAACTTTGGGCGGAGCGACGGGAGTTGATTCGCTTCGGCTACGGCAAATTGGCGGAGGCTATCGTCCGTCAGGCGCGGGCGCATTACCAGCGCGCCCTTCAAGCGTGGCAGCGGGGCAACCTTTCGGAAGCGGAGACGGCGCTTCGGCAGGCATTGGAATTCAACCCCGACGCCCCCGACCCGCTGATCGCATTGGGGCGGTTGCTGGTGGAAATGGGACGGGCGGAAGAAGCCATCGGCGTTTTGAGCAAAGCATGCGATGTGGATGCCGAAAACCCAGAGGCACATTTTTGGTTCGGGCAAGCGTTGGAAGCGGCGCAACGACGGCGGCGAGCGAGGGACGCTTACGAGCGGGCGATGCGGTTGCAACCGTCGGCGGAATTGGCAGAGCAATTGCGGGAACGCTTGAAGGCGTTAGAAAGTCGGCTTGCTGACGAGCAAACGATTGCCCTTCCCGAGGAAGCCGCTGCCGAGTTAGAGGAAGCCTTGCACTGGGCGCGGTTTTACTTGGAGATGGGTTTCCCCCGTCGGGCGAGGGAATACGGGTTGCGGGCGCATCAAATCGCCCCCGAACACCCGCAAGTGCGGGAAATCATGACAGCCATAGAGCGCGCCTTGAGCGATTAACCCCCCAAACCCGTCCGCATCACTTGGATGACGGCAGGACCGAGGATGACGATGAACAGCGTCGGGAAGATGAACAGCACCAGCGGGAAAATCAGTTTGACGGGCAGTTTGGCGATTTGCTCTCTGATCATGCGCAATCGTTTTTTGCGCAACTCTTCGCCCAAGGCTTTGAGGGCGTTAGCGAGGGGCGACCCCAAAGTCTCGGCTTGATGGACGGCGGAAACCAGCAAGGAGATGTCTTCCAGTTTCAACCGCTCCGCCATATCCCGAAGGGCTTGAGCGCGGGGTTTGCCTAAGGTGACCTCCCGCATCACTTTCATCAGTTCGTCTGACAGCGGTCCTTTGAAGCGACGCGCCGCTTCATAGACCGCCCCGTCAAAAGCCAATCCCGCTTCTATGGACAGGGTGATCAAGTCCAACATGTCGGGCAATTGGCGGCGAATGAGGTGACGGCGACGCATCGCCGCCCGCCGAAGCCAGAAGACAGGTCCGAGAAAACCTGCGAACGCCAAAATCGCCGCCGCAAAAAGGGGAAGGGACGGGTCAAAAAAATTGGGACGCCAAAGGGAGAGGAGGATGGGAAGGAGAACGCCTAAGGCTGCCCCGACGAAAGTGCAGAGCAATCGCAGTCCCATGAAATCGCTGGCAGTCAGCCCAAAGGGATAACCCGCCATCGCCAGCAACTCTTCCGTCCCCTTCAAAGTTGCCCCGCTTTGAGGGAGCAAACGGCTGAGCCGCTGTATCCAAGGCAGAAGGAAGGCACGAAAGAGGCGTTGGGCGATGGATTGACGGAGTTCTTCGTCCTCGGGCATTTCAGTGGGCATCTCTTCTTCCATCGTCACGCGGGTTCGGACGAGGCGGGCGACCCGTTCCCGCAATTGGCGGGCACGCACCTCTTGCAGGATGGAAACGCCCGTCATCGCCAACGCCAATACCCACAAGCCGATGACGAACATCAGTTCCAGAGACATCGCCTTGCGCCTCCCTTCACAACTCCACCTGCAAAAGTTTGCGAATCCACAGCATCCCCATAGTTTGCATGACGACCCCTGTCCAAATCATCTTCCGCCCCAATTCGGTGTCCAGCAAAAGGCGCATCCATTGGGGGTTGATGATGAAGACCATCGTCGCGACGGCGAAGGGCAGCGCCATCAAAATCCAGCCGCTAAAGCGAGCCTGAGCGGTGGAAGCGGCGATTTCGCCCCGAAGTTCAATGCGTTGGCGGATGGTGTCGGCGATGGTGTTGAGGATGCGGGACAGGTTACCGCCCCGCCGCAACTGGACAAGGATGGCGGAGACGGTGATGTCGTAGTCGTAACTTTGAACGCGTTCCGCCATGATTTGCAGGGCTTGTTCTACGGGCATGCCCAGCGACGAAAGGCGAACAATCCGTTCCAGTTCCTCCGAGATGGGCGGGGGCAATTGGTCGGCAGCCAACTTCGCCCCTTGCAGGAAACTGTAGCCTGCCGACAAACCAGCGGCGATAATCGTCAAAGCGTCCGCCAGTTGATTTTCCAACAAAGTTTTTCGCTGGGCGATGCGCCAGTTGAGGGCAAGGTTGGGGGCGTAAAAACCCAAAGCACCACCGACCAAAAAACCCCACCACTGGCGGGAAAGGATGGTGACGATGGCAGCCAAGCCGACGGTCGTGAACAAAAGCAGGATGAGAAACTCTTCGCCCCGAATGGGAAGTCCTGCCGCCATCATCTTGCGGCTATATTGGCGCGCCAAGCGGGTCTGGGAGAAAAGGCGCGTCAGCAGGGGAAAGCGTTCCCGCTCTTCAGGAAGGGTCACTTGCGTCTGGGTCGTCATCACCCGTCACCGTCCTTAGCCAACGAGAAACTTCGGGCAGGCAAGCGAACCTCTCGCCTCAGCCGCCGAAGAACAAATCTTCGGGCAAGTTGATGCCCGCTACCCGAATGCGGTCGGCGCAAAGGGGACGGAAGCCTGCCGCTTTATGCCGACCGATGACTTTGCCCTGACTGTCAATCCCTTGCTGTTCAAAGACGAAGATGTCCTGCAGCAACACGGTGTCACCTTCCAAGCCTTGCACTTCGGTGATGTGGGTGACTTTTCGGCTGCCATCAGAAAGGCGCGCCTGATGGACAATCAATTGCACCGCCGACGCGATCTGACGGGCAATGGCTTTTTGTGGCAGTTCCATCCCCGCCATCATGATCATCGTCTCCAAGCGGTAGATGGTGTCGCGGGGTGAGTTGCTGTGAAGGGTGGACATAGAACCGTCGTGACCCGTGTTCATCGCTTGAATCATGTCCAACGCCTCAGGACCTCGGCATTCGCCGACGATGATGCGGTCGGGACGCATGCGCAAGGCGTTGCGGACCAAGTCGCGGATGGTCACTTCCCCAATCCCTTCAATGTTGGCGGGTCGGGCTTCCAAAGCGACCCAGTTTTCATGCTGGAGTTGCAACTCGGCGGAATCTTCCACCGTCACCAACCGTTCCCATGGCGGGATGAAGTTGCTCAGGACATTCAACATCGTCGTCTTTCCCGAACCCGTTCCGCCTGAGACGATGATGTTCACCCTCGCTTGGACAGCCGCTTGCAGGAAAATCGCCATCGGTTCTGTCAGCGACCCGAACTCTATGAGTTTCTCAATGGTCAAGGGCTTGCGGGAGAATTTGCGGATGGTGATGCAGGGACCTTTGATGGCGAGGGGCGGGATGATGACATTGACGCGGCTGCCGTCGGGCAAGCGGGCGTCCATCAGCGGGATGCGTTCGTTTACTTGTCGCCCCAAAGGCGAAAGGATTTTGTCAATGATGCGCAGGACATGGTCGTCATTGTCAAAGCGTTGGTCGCTCAGGTAGATGCGTCCCCGCCGCTCGTAGAAAATCTTGTCGGCGCTGTTGACCATGATTTCGGAGATGGTCGGGTCATCCAAGAAGGCTTGCAGCGGTCCGTAGCCGACGATTTCGTCCAAGACCTCTTGAACCAGCAACTCCCGCAGTTTGGCGGGCAGGGCGACTTCCTCCTCTTGCATCATCTCTTGGGCAACATTCTCCACCAAGGGGCGCAATTGCTGGGGATTGTGCATGTCCACGCCCCGCGCAAATCCCCGCTCAAAATCTGACACGACCCTTTGATGCACCTTTCCCCGCAACCGCAAAATCAACGCCCGCTCTTCTTTGGACAGTCGCGGGCGGTCGCCGATGGGCGCAGGGTCTTCCCACGAGATTTCTTCCTTCGGGATGGTCAGCACCAACCTTGACGGGGCTTCCGTTGGCGGGCTTTCCCTCACCTGCCCATCCGTCGGTTCTGCCGTCGGGGCGGTCGGTGTCGGTTGGGGCGGCTCGGCAGTCCTTCGGCGAATTAACATCGGACATCACCTCGCATAGCGCCTTCATGCCGTCGGTCAAAAGGATAACACATGCGCCCTCTTAGGCGCTTAAGTTGTCCGCTGGACAGTTCGGACTACCCGCCAATTCACCTCCACTTCCAGCCACTCATAGCCATCCTCCTGCGGCTCCGTGAACAGGTAGGGCAAGTTGTAAACGGCTGCCCCCGTGTGCAGGCGGACAGGTTGGCGCTGCTGGATTTCCTCCCACGCCTGCCTGCGCACATAACCGACCAATCGCATCTCCTTCGGTGATTGCTCCGCCATCGCCCTTCCTTCCCTTCTCACAGATTGGGCTTAAATGCCTCGTTCCACCATGTAAGCGATCAAGTCGGCGACACGGCAGGAATAGCCCCATTCGTTGTCATACCACGCCGTCACTTTCACCATCCCGCCAGGACCGACGAAGGTGAATGAGGGGTCGCCGTCCACGATGGCGGAATGGGCATCGCCCTTGAAATCGCTGGAGACGCACGGGTCGGTCTCCACGCGCAAAATGCCACCCAGCCCGCCTTCCCGCCAAGGCGTCTTTTCCGCTTCTTTGAAGGCGTCAATGAGTTCCTCGGTCGTCGCCTTCTTGCTCGTCACGACATTCAGGTCAATGACGGAGACAGTGGAGACAGGCACGCGCAAGGCGACGCCGTGCAACTTGCCCTTCAGTTCGGGCAGCACCAAATGAATGGCTTTAGCGGCGCCTGTCGTCGTCGGGACGATGTTCATCGCCGCCGCTCGCGCCCGCCGCAAGTCTTTGTGCACCAAGTCCAAGATGCGTTGGTCGTTGGTGTAAGCGTGGACGGTCGTCATCAACCCAAACGCAATGCCGAACCGCTCGTGCACGACTTTGCACACGGGCGCCAAGCAGTTGGTCGTGCAGGATGCGTTGGAGATGATGTGGTGCTCTTTCGGGTTGTAGGCGGTGTGGTTGACGCCCAAGACGACGGTGATGTCTTCGTTGGTGGCAGGGGCGCTGATGATGACCTTTTTCGCCCCCGCCTCCAAATGGGCGCGGGCTTTCGCGCCGTCCGTGAAGATGCCCGTTGACTCCACCACGATGTCCACGCCCAACTCTTTCCAAGGCAACTTGGCAGGCTCTTTTTCGCTCAGCACTTTGATTTCGTCGCCGTTGATGACCAAGTTGCCGTCGCGCACTTCCACTGTGCCATTGAAGCGCCCGTAGTTGGTGTCGTAGCGGAAAAGGTGGGCGTTCGTTTCGGGGTCGGCTAAATCGTTCACCGCCACGATGTCGGCGACGCCCGGATGGCGCTCCAGCAGGGCTTTCAAAACTTGTCGTCCGATGCGTCCGAACCCATTGATCGCCACGCGCACAGCCGCCATGTTCGTCTGCCTCCTTCGCCGAGGAATTCGCCATCTCGCCATTGTCCGTTAGTCGGGCAAAAATTTAGCACGCCTTCCGAAGGCTTGCTGTGAGGGGCTCAAAGAGATGCAGTGGCGACTGTGGCTATTCAACGCGACGCTGGTCGCACTCCTATCGCTCAGTGTCAAACCGCTGTGGTGGTTGCCTTGCCTTTCGTTGGCGGCGTTTCTTTGGTTAGTGCCATCACGGCGTCGCCCGCCTTTTGATTGGGGCGATTGGCATCCTGTCTGGGCGACTTCGGTCACCACACCCTTCGCCAAAGGTTTATCTCGGTGGGTGCGCCACCACAAAATCATCGGTGGCGACAGCCTCACCCTCATCTCAACGCCTCAGGGTGCTGCCGCTGTCTTGTTGGATTTAAGCAAAAACGATTTGGAGACTTTCTTGCACTTCGTTTGGGTGCGGGCGTTGTTGGCGACATTGCACGGTCGCCCGATAGCGACCGTCCGAAAAATCCTCGCTTCCTTGCCATCCCTTAGCGACCGCGTGGGCATCACTTACCTGATGGGCAAATTTTCGGGGCGGGAAGTGCAATGGGAAAGCGTCGGATGCTTCGGCATCGGATGGTGGACGCCAGTGAGTCAGCAAACCCGCATCTTGCCGACTTTGGCGAAAACTTTCTGGCGCACCCGCAAAGTCGTGGGTTGGATAGTCACCACCGATGGCGCTGCCCCCCATTTGCCTTCCTTGCTTCACGCCTTGCGCGTCAACGGCACCGTGCACGACGGATTGATCCGCTCCATCGCCCAAGACGACTTGACTGTCGTCTGGATAGCGCCTGCCCTAAAATTTTGCCCGCCCAACGCGATTTCCCCGATCAAGGGACAGGAGGCGTTAAAGGATGCGTCATCCATTGCTGATGCTCGTGGAGCAGAAATACTTGCGCACTGACATCCCTGACTTTCGCCCGGGCGACACAGTGCGGGTGACGGTGCGCTTGTCCAAAGAAGAGGTGACGACGGGCGACCAACAGAAAAAGGAAGGGCGCAAGGAGCGCGAACCCGTCGCCGTTTTTGAAGGCGTCGTCCTCCGTCGGCGCGGCGAAGGCACGAACGCCACTTTCACCATCCGCAAAATCGCTCACGGCGTCGGGACGGAACGCACCTTTTACTTGCATTCGCCCAACATCGTTCGCATAGAAGTCGTTCGGCGCGGTCGGGTGCGTCGGGCGCGGCTTTACTACCTGCGGGGCATGTCCGCTAAGGAAGCCCGCATCAAGGAAGATTTGCGCCGTGCCCTCAAAGACCGACAAGCCGCCAAAGAAACATCCAACTGACCCTTGCAGCGAAGGGGCGAAGGGTTGTGCCGTTTGCTTGGGATTCTGTCTGGGGCTACCTGATCGTCGTTGGCGTCCTCCTCGTGCTGGCGCAATTGCGCCTCGCCCTCTCCCGCGAACGATGGGAAGACGAGCGGTTGCAAAACTTCCTGATGGAAGGGTGCGACTCCTTGATGATTGCCTTAGCCCTCGTCTTCTTCCTCATCCGTCCTTTCGTCGTCCATGCCTTCCTCATCCCGTCAGGCTCTATGGAGCCGACTTTGCTCATCGGCGACCGCTTGCTCGTTAACAAGTTCGTCTATCATCTCCGCCCGCCTCATCGGCAGGAAATTGTCGTCTTCAAAGCCCCTGAGTTAGCCCTGCAAAAATCGGGCAAGCCCGACCAGACCGACTACATCAAGCGGCTCATCGGGTTGCCCGGCGATTTGGTGCGGGTGGAGCAAGGGCGCGCTTGGGTCAACGGCAAGCCATTGACCGAACCTTACCTCCCACCCTTGACAGGCGGCGATGTTTTCCCCGATGGCTACTTGCAGCAAACGCCCTGGAACACCACCTATCGCCACCTGATAGAAACCCACTGGGGGAAACTGTGGGTGCGAGTGCCCGAGGGGCATTACTTCGTTTTGGGTGACAATCGCGCCCAGAGTTTAGATAGCCGCTCATGGGGCTTTGTGCCCCACGATGCCCTCATCGGCAAATCCCTCGTCCGCTTTTGGCCACTCCCTCGCATCGGCTTCATCCATTAGCCACAAAGCCGAAGGAAGTATTCGTGGATGCGGGTGTCGTCGGTCAATTCGGGATGGAAAGTGCTGGCAAGGATGCGTCCTTGCTGCACCAGAACGGGTTTCCCGTCCAACTCCGCCAACACTTCCACGCCTCTCCCGACCGCCTCAATGATGGGTGCCCGAATGAACACGCCCCGAACGGGCGGGTCACCCAACTTCGGCACCCGAATGGGCGCCTCAAAACTGTCCTTTTGTCGCCCGTAAGCGTTGCGGTTGACCACGATGTCCAAGATGCCGATGCGGGGTTGGTCGCTTTCCAAAATCGTCCGCGCCAACACGATTGCCCCCGCGCAAGTCCCGAAGGCAGGCAGTCCCCCTTCCAATCGCTCCCGCAACGCCTCAAAGACGCCGTAACGCACCCCGACGATGCCCAGCGTCGTGCTTTCCCCGCCGGGCAAGATGATGCCGTCAATTTCTTCCAAGTCCTGCGGTAACCGCACTTTCACCGCCTCCACGCCCAACCGCTGCAACATCGCCATGTGCTCCGCAAAATCGCCTTGAATGGCTAACACGCCGATGCGCATGGTGGAGTCACCTCCGAAGAGTTCCTTCCGTTGCTTACCGATAGGCTTCCGACCTTAGGCGGATTTTTTCTACCCGCACGATGCGTTGCTCGGTGTCCACGCTGTAAATGATGCGATACTTGCCGACGCGCAACCGCCAACGGTTGCGCTCCCCTTGCAATTTCTCGCAACCTGAAGGGAACGGGTTGGGCGCCAACCCTCGGATAGCATCTCTAACGCGCTTTCGGATTTCCGAAGGCAACGCTTGAATGTCTTTGTCCGCCGACCGAGCCACTCGCACCTCGTAAAACTGCCTCGCCATTATCCCGACCCCTCACCGCCATAGATGACATACTCGCCCCGCTCAATCTCCGCCAACGCTTCTTCATGCTCCCTGATCAACTCCGGGTCGGTGGCGAGCAAGTGGTCTTCGTAGTCCGCCAACGCCTCGTCCATCAAACCCCAAAGAAAATCCCGCTCCGCCTCCCTCATCCCCTTGACAGCAGCGATCAACGCCTCCACCAAACCCTCGCCACCTTCCACTCGCACCCGACATCGCCTTGCCTTTCCCTGCCTCACTTCTATCGCCACCGACAAAACTTGCCCTCCAAATTCCATCGGCATCAAAAACTTCCATGTCACAACTTGCCCCTTGCCCCTTGCCCTTCGTCCCTCCTTTCCCCGCTTCCCCTCCCATCGCACCCACGCCTCCCCCGAAACCGCAACCTTCGCCACAACCTCGCCTGTCTCGCCTTCTCCGTCTCCCTGCCCTTCAAAGAAGCGACGCAAATCAGGGTGGAAGGCGGAAAAGAAGCGGTAGCGCAGTTTGGGCGGCAAAAGCCACAAGATGGCTGCCAACCATCCGATGCGTTGTCGCTCCTCTTCCGTCAACCCTTCCTCTTTCGCTTTCGCCGTTGTGTTCATCCCTTTCACCCCTTCGTTGCGTCATCGTCTCGTCGGAGTGCCGAAAAGGTGCGACAAAAAATGCGCTGTCGGCACGGTAGGCTTCTTTCGCTATTTCGTCGTGGCTGTTAGCCACTCCAACCCTTTGACGCCCCATCGGAGTGCCCAAAAGCGTGACCCAGTTCCTTTGCCTTTCGCTACTCACTATTCGCTACTGGCTACTCGCTACTCGCTGCCTTCCTCAAAAGGCGTCGGGGATGTGCTCAAGGCGGACGACATTGCCCTGTTCGTCCAAGTCAACGGCGATCAGGTCAAAGCGCACCGTTTTGCCTTGCCAACCTTTTCGGGCGATAAGCCACTCGCCCGCTCGGCGCAACCGCTGTTGCTGGCGCGGGCGCAACGCTTCTATCGGCGTCCCGAATTCCTCTGACGAGCGCGCCTTCACTTCCGTGATGGCGATGACCTCATCCTTTTCCGCCACCAAATCAATTTCGCCGAAGGGCGTCCGCAAGTTTTGGGCAAGGATGCGATAACCCCGCCGACGCAAGTAAAGCGCTGCCTCCCGCTCTGCCCTCCGTCCCCGTTCCGACGCGCTGAGCGGACGAAACCGTTTCGCCCACCAACGCCAAAGTTGTGTTAGCAACCCCATAAGCCATCCCGCCCTCACGACATCAGCGAAAAGCGAATGGCATCGGCGACAGGTGAACGGCTCAAAGTGCCCTGCGTTCCATTCGCCCTCGGCTTAATTTTGCGACAGATGAGGGAGCAATTTTCAAGGGCAGGTGATGCCGATGCGCCGACGGCTTTGGTTGCTCACTTTCTTCGCTTGTGCCATCGCCTCACTGCGGTGTTGGTGGTGGTCTCCAAGCGACCTGCCTTTCCCGTTGAACGAACCGTTGCGGTTTGCCGACTGGCGATGGATTTGAATGGCGATGGCATCAGGGCGGTGAAGTGGGTAGCGATGCGGTGACGGTCACTTTCGCACGATGTAGCCGAAGCGCCGCAAGGCGTTTTCGTCCTTGCGCCAATTCTTGGCGACCTTCACCCACAAATCCAGAAAAACCTTTTTGCCCAGCCATCGCTCAATTTCCTGCCGCGCCATCGTCCCAATCTTTTTGAGCATCTGCCCCCCTTGCCCGATGATAATGCCCTTTTGGCTTTCCTTCTCCACGAAAATCGTCGCCTTGACATACGCCAATTGCTCGCTTCGGTGCTCCAATTCGTCCACGACGACGGCGACGGCATGTGGGACTTCCTCGTGGGTGTAATGCAGGACGGCTTCGCGGATGGCTTCAGCGATGGGCAACTTTTCGGGTTGGTCGGTGACCGTGCCCAGCGGATAGTAAGGCGGTCCTTCGGGCAATCGGTCAATCACTTTCCGCAGCAGCAACGAAACGCCTTCACCCGTCAATGCCGAAATCGTCACCGTCTCGTCGTAGCGCCCCAACGCCTCGTAAAGTAATCGGCGCTCCTGAAGCAGTGCGGGCGAGACAGCATCCATCTTGTTGACGACGAGCAGGACGGGACGGGGCGCTTCCCGCAGCAAACTGTTGAGCAACTGGGCGGCGCGCTCATCGTCAGGCGTGGGCGGTTCGGTTGCGTCCACCATGAACAGGACGACATCGCTTTGCTCCAACGCCCCTCGCGCTTCGGCGACCAAGTATTCGCCCAACTTGTGGCGGGGATGATGGACGCCGGGCGTGTCCAGAAAAACAATTTGCGCCATCTCCGTTTCCACGACGCCGACGATGCGGTTGCGGGTCGTTTGCGGTTTGGGCGAGACGATGGCGATTTTTTCGCCGACGAGGCGATTGAGCAGCGTGGACTTGCCGACATTGGGCTTGCCCCAAAGCACTGCAAACCCCGACCGAAAACCCGGCGGGACGGCAAATTCCGCCATCACCGCTATCGTCTCCGCCTCTCCTTTCCCTTGTCTTCGCCGAGCCATCCGACGATCACCTCGCTGAGATGTCCCGCCAAAACCCTTTCGCGCGAGGCTGGGCGGCAGGGGAGACAACCTTGCTATAATTGGTGACGCCTGTTCGGTTTTTTGCAAGGGATGGAGGCAATAGCGATGAACGATGCAGAAATCCGTGACCAAATTTTGGCTGCCTTTTACGGTGTCTGGAAGGAGCGAGGGTTTGAAGTCTGGGTGACCTTGAACGAACTCCAACAAATCCTTGCGATAGACCGCATCGCCCTCGCCCGCAACCTTGACTTGCTCGCTCAAATCGGCTTGCTGGAAAGGCAAGGTGGGATGGGCGGTCGTGGGCTTTATCGCATCACCGCCCAGGGCGTCTTGGAGTGCGAGCGCAAAGGCTTAAAACCCGAACCCAGCCTTGTAAGGAAGGAGTGAAAAGGCTGCGTTGGTTGAAAGTTGGGGATGTTTGCCTCAACTTGGAAGAGGTGCAAGTGATGTCCATCGGCGAGACAGCGATGGGGCGGTTTGTCCTCGTCGCCCATTTGAGAAACGGGCAGACGGTGGCGTTGGGCGATTACGCCGACCGCAGCACGGCTTCAGCGGTCTTAGCGGAAATCATGCGGCAACTTGGGGAAACCTTATCTGACAGCCTTGCGGAATTTCCAGAGGCGAGGTGATGCTGTGATGAAGGATGGGCGTCCCATCTGGACCGACGAACGCGTTTGGGGCACTTGGCGGGTGAAAGTTGGGCTGGCGGAAATGCTTCGGGGCGGCGTCATCATGGATGTGACCAACGCCGAACAAGCCCGCATCGCCGAAGAAGCGGGGGCTGTCGCCGTGATGGCGTTGGAGCGAGTCCCCGCCGACATCCGCAAGGAAGGCGGCGTCGCCCGCATGGCAGACCCCGAAAAAGTCTTGGAGATCATGGAAGCCGTCACTATCCCCGTCATGGCGAAGTGCCGCATCGGTCACTTCGTGGAAGCCGAAATCTTGGAAGCCCTCGGCGTGGACTTCATTGACGAAAGTGAAGTCCTCACACCCGCCGACGAACAATTCCACATCAACAAGCACGCCTTCAAAGTTCCCTTCGTCTGCGGCGCCCGCGATTTGGGTGAAGCCCTCCGACGCATCGCCGAAGGGGCGGCGATGATTCGCACCAAAGGCGAAGCGGGCACGGGCAATGTCGTGGAAGCCGTCCGCCACATGCGCAAGATCATGGACGAAATCCGCCGCATCCAAATGCTTCCCGAAGAAGAACTCGTCACCGTCGCCAAAAACTTGGGGGCACCTTACGAACTAGTCAAGTGGGTGCACGAGCATGGTCGCCTACCTGTCCCCAACTTCGCCGCTGGTGGCATCGCCACGCCTGCCGATGCGGCACTGATGATGCGCTTGGGGGCGGAAGCCGTCTTCGTCGGCAGCGGCATCTTCAAGAGCAGCGACCCCTACAAGCGCGCCAAAGCCATCGTGGACGCCGTGACCTACTACGACCAACCCGAAATCCTCGCCGAAATTTCGCGGGGCTTGGGCGAACCGATGCGGGGCATTGATGTCCGCACCCTCTCCGAAACTGAGTTGCTGCAAGTGCGAGGTTGGTAATTGAGCGCAGCGACTGGCGATCGGCGATAGGCGATTGGTGGGAAAGCCTTTCTGCCAATTTGCGTGTGCCTATCGTTTTGCTGGCGGGCATTGCTTTACTCTCGCCACAATTTCTCCAAGAGCAGGTAGACGGCGATGCCGAAGGCGACGGCGACATTGAGCGACTCCTTCTCGCCGAACTGGGGAATTTCCAACACCATATCCGCCGCCGCTAACACCCGCTCATCCACGCCTGTCACCTCGTTACCGATGACCAACGCCAGTGGGAAATGCGTCCGCTGAACCGACTGAATGGGCACGCTTTCATCAGTGATTTCCAACGCCGCAATCGTCCAACCTTCGTCCCGCAAGTGGCGGATGGCGTCCAGCGTGTCGGGAAAGTATTGCCAAGGCACTAATTGCGTCGTCCCCAGCGCCGTCTTCTCCACCTTGCGATGGGGTGGCGTCGCCGTGATGCCGCACAGCACCAACTTGGCGATGTAAGCGCACTCCGCCGTCCGAAACATCGCCCCGACATTGTAAGCGCTGCGGATGTTGTCTAAAACGGCGACAATAGGGAAGCGACGAGGCGGACGATAGCGCGCCCAACGAGCAATCCTTTCCTGCCCGACTAATTTCCGCATCCTCTTGTCCCCTCACGACACATCAAGGCTTCAAAGCGATTTCCTCGCGAGCCTCTAAGGCGTCCGTCATTTTGCCATCATCTCCCTTCGCCTCCATTGACAGTCGCGCCCGACCGAACCAAACTAAAAGCGACGATGGCGGAGGGAGAACGATGAGTGGGCAGGAAAGGGTTGCCTTAGCGGCGTTGTTGCACGACATCGGGAAATTCAGCCAACGGGTGGGCAACGAACAACGGTGGCGGCACGATGCCTTCACCGAAACTTTCCTTCACGCCTTTCGCGAAAAGTTAGGCGAAGCGGCAGAGCAAATCATCGCATTGGCAGCCTCTCCCCACCAGCAAGTCACCGACCGAGAAAGCCTTTGCGTCAAACTCGCCGACTGGTTGGCATCCGCCGAACGGCAGCGGAAGGTTCAACCGCAAATTTCCCCTGAGCGAACTGCCCTCATCGCCATCCAGTCGCAAGTTCAACTAACTCAGTCTTTGCGGTCACCCGTCTATGTGCCTTTGCGCCCACTCACTTTGAGAGAAGACGCTTTCTTTCCCACCGAGCAAAGTCAAGTGCAACCCGATGATTACGGAAGGGCTTGGGATGAGTTTGCCGAAATTCTGCGAAACCTGCCTTCTCCCGTCCCGTTTCGTGTTTGGTTGACGCTTCTTCAAGTTTTCACTCACGCCATCCCATCGGCGACGCCTTGGGAGCGAGAGCCTGAGAAGCGGACGGTGCCCGACATCTCTTTGTTCCATCACGCAAGATTGACCTCAGCCATCGCCAGTTGCTTGGCTGTTGCATCGGAAAGCGAGTTGACCACCGATGACCTTTTGCGGTTGCGGGATTTGCTGAGCCAATTTGAAGCGCCCGACTTCCTTGAGCGGTTGAAGCAAGAGCCCATCGCACAAAAACCCTTGTGCCTTTTGGTTCGCGGCGATGTCGCAGGAATTCAGTCTTGGCTTTACCGAATTGCGAGAGCCGAGGGAGAAGAGCATCGGCACACCGCAAAAAGGTTGCGTGGTCGTTCTTTCTACCTCGTCTTGTTGACCCAAGCCATAGCCGAATGGTTGTGCCGAAAGGCGCAAGTCCCACCTTGCAACATCATCTTCTGTGGTGGCGGCGTTTTTGATGTCTTGCTACCCGCAAGCGTTGAAGGTCAACTCAAGGGATGGCGGAAGGAGTTGGACGATTGGCTTCTCAAAGAATTTCAGGGCGACTTGCAAATCAACATGGCATGGATCCCGCTCACTCCTGCCGATTTTTACGACTTCGGCTCGGTCATCCAGAGGATAACGGCTGAACTGGAACGGAGCAAGACAAGGGCTTTGGCGGAAAGACTGGACAAGGATGGTTTTTGGTTTCACGAAGTCGCTGACATCTGCCGATATTGCGACACAACGCCATTTGCTGACCCGACGAAGCCGTGCGAACAATGTGAGCAACAAAGTAAACTTGGAGATGTTTTGCGGAAGGCGGATGAAGCGGATTACCTTGTTTGGGCATGGGATGATGCAGTGAAGGCGCTTGAAAATGTCGCCCAAAACGCAATCAACTTCTCAGGTCTCTCCTGTTCAGTCGCCGTCGTTTCCGAGGACGACGCAAAGAACATCGTGAAGGAATGGGACGGGAATGGTGAGTTGGTTATCGCTAAGCGCAACGACCCACAAAACTGGTGGCATCCGCTGACTTGGGATAAGAACAAGCCCGTTCAAGCGACGGTTTGGTGGGCTGCGAGTGATGCGCCCGTAGCCAAGAAGCGATGGCAAGCGCCGACGAAAAGGGCTGATGAAAAGGACGCAATCGTAAAAGAAGGAGAGGCTTTGGATTTTGATGAGATTGCGGGCTTGAGCGATGGCAGTCCGCTTTTGGGCATCTTGCGGATGGATGTTGATCACTTGGGAGCAATTTTCGCTGTGGGCATTGAACCGCCAAGCCCTTCCCGCATCGCCGAACTGAGCGGGCGGATGGAAACTTTCTTCTCAGGCTGGCTAAGAGAGCGATGCCACTTGCGGACGCAGGAATGGCAAAGTAAATTGCCCAATGGCGATGAGCGGAAAGGGTTAGTTGACAACGCCTTCTACCTCGTCTATGCGGGTGGCGATGACTTGATGGTCATTGGACCTTGGAACTTGACCCTGTGGTTGGCGTGGCACATCCGCGACGATTTTGTTCGCTACTGCGGTCAAAATCCCAATGCGACAATTTCGGCGGGCGTTATCTTCGTCAAGCCGAAGTTTCCAATCTATCGGTTTGCAGTTTTGTCGGGTGAGGCTTTGGAGCAGGCGAAAGGTGCAGGACGCAACCGTATCACTGCTTTCGGCGTCACCGTCGGCTGGGACGAGTTCAAAGAGGCGCTGGAGTTCGGCGAAGAGTTGCGGGAAAGCGTTGAAAAGCAAGAGATGCCACGAACACTTTTGCATTTTTTGCTCCGACTTTACCGAACCCATGTCCATGAAGACGGCGAAAACCCAATGTGGGCGCCACTGCTTCACTACACCCTTGCGAGAAGGTTGGAAACTGATGTCATTGAACGGTTGAAGTTGCTTGAGCGCATACCCAACCTCATCCACAACCGTTCACTCCCTGTCGCCTTAGGCTACGCTATTTTGGCGACGAGGGAAAGAATTCATGAGGAGGTGAGGTCATGATGGAGCAGCGACAGCGGCGAAATGATGCTGAAGCGTTGGTGGCGGAAATCGTTAAACTTGTTCAAGATGCGAAGCAATTGAAGAAACTGAAGATTGAAGAACTCGTCTTGCCTGAAGGCAAGTTAGACCAGTTAGCCCGCCATTTTGCTGGAAGCCTTAAAGCGACTCAACTTAGGCGCGTCTTCCATGACATTAAGCGGTTGGAGCAAACGGCACGCCGAAGCAAGCCAGAAGAGTTTTCTCGCATCCGAACGCAATTGGCATTAACCTTGCCCGAATTGGCTTACGCTTATGGGCGCGATGTCATCCCAAAAGAGTTTTACGACTTCATGAAGGCGTTGCTTTATCCGCCAAACGAAAGGTTTCAAGTTGAAGAAGATGTTCAGCGGCTCGTTCAAATCCTGACAGCACTCTTGGCTTACCATAAGTTTCATGGTGGGAGGTGAAGGAGATGGCGCAACATAACTTCCGCTTCCAAGGCAAGTTCGTCATCAAAGGCATCTTGGAGTGCGTGACAGGGACGAGAATTGGCGGGACGCAGGAGAAGTTTGAGATTGGTGGCATTGACAACCCTGTCATCAAAGACCCGCTCACCGATTTGCCTTACATCCCAGGTTCGTCGCTGAAGGGCAAACTGCGAAGTTTGCTGGAATGGGCGAGAGAAACGAAAGCCGTTCAGGTCCAGCATCCCAAACACGGAGTTTTCACCGCATGTCATTGTGGCGAATGCGTTGCTTGTCGGTTGTTTGGAGTTGCTTCCGACGATAGCAAAGTGCGCTTAAAAGCAGGACCAACCCGCCTAACAGTCCGCGACGCTTTCCCAACAGGATACGAAACCGTCTTGGAAGCAGTAAAACAGGGCAAAGAACTGAGCGCAGAGGATCTCCCAGAAAATACAACGGTCAGGCGCTGGTGGGAAATGCTGGGTGAAGGCATTAACACGGAACTGAAGTCGGAAAATTTCATCAATCGCCTAACTGCAGAAGCCAACCCACGCACGATGGAGCGCGTCCCTGCAGGTTCGGAGTTTCAGGTTGAGTTTGTGATGGATGTCTATGACGCTAACGGCGACAAGGATTTGCTGGAAGCGCTGGCGGAAGCGATGAAGTTGCTGGAGCACAGCGCTTTAGGCGGGAGCGGTTCAAGAGGCTACGGGCGCGTTCGGTTCAAGGGCTTGAAGGTTGAATGGTTTCCAGTCACTTACTACCGAACGGGCGAAGGTAAACAATGCTGTGATGTCGGGACTGTTGATAAGTTGCGTGAGAAAGTTGGCGAACTGTGGGAGTGGGTTGGCAGTGCGGCAAAAGGGAGTGAGGGATGATGGCGGTTTGGCTCGTTTCCCTTCGTCCAAAAAGCAGTCTCGCCGGTTGGCTCAGTTCTGACACCCTTTTCGGTGCTCTCTTTTGGGCACTGCGCCAACTGGAGGGTGCATCAAAAGTTCAAAGTTGGTTACAACGCTGCCAAGATGAGCCGCCACAAATCGCCATATCATCCGCTTTCCCTTTCGTTGACGCTGACAAGCCAATTCGCTTTTTGCCCAAACCACTTACTCTCAACCCAACGGCTCAAATCGTCGCAAAGTGGCAAAGTGACCGAAAAGAGTTCCTGAATGCGATGGAGTTGGCGAAAGAGTTGAGCAAAGCCAACTTCCTTTCCGAGACTTTGTTCTCTCAAGCGGCAAAAGGTGAACTGGCAGCGGAAAATTTGCTGGAGCAGGTGATGAGCAAACAGGTGGAAAAACACAGCGGTTGCCTTATGACGAACGAAGAAGCGGAGAAAATAGCGTCAACGATTGAACAAGCGCTTGAAAAGTTGAGGAAAGGCGAGGCAAAGAAGAAGGAGGCAAAGAAGGAGGACGCAAAGGAAGAGAGCACAGAGAAAGAAGACAAAGGCGAAAGGAAAAGGCGTTTGCGATTGTGGGCGACGATGGACACACAACACACTGCCGTTGACCGAGTTCTTACTTCCGCTGCCGAAGGTTTGCTTTATTTTGACACCGAACACTTTTTCGCACCGAGTGTCGGGCTTTACTTTTTACTTCGCTGTCCAGACGATTTTCCGATTGAGGCGGTTCTGAGGTTTCTGAACCACAGCGGTGTCGGTGGCAACAGAACCATTGGCAAAGGGCATTTTGAGTGGAGCGCTGAACGCGCTGAACAATGGCTGGAACAACTTGAAGCCAAAAATGGCGATGCCGTCATCTTGCTTTCGCGCTGTATGCCAAAGCCCAACGAATTTGATTGGCAGAAATCGGTCTATCGGACGACCTCACGGCGACCAAAGTTTGAATCCGCTTACGGTCAGCCAATGCGAGTTCACAAAGGCATTGTGAGGCAACTTGTGGAAGGTTCAGTGCTTTGCCCAAACCAGTTCAAAGATGCCTATGGGCAATTGGTCAAAGTTGGTGACTCACAAGACTGGGACGGGACACCGCATCCCGTCTTTCATAATGGCATCGGCTTTCCTTTGCGGATGGTGATGCCCGATGAAGTGGCGTGAACCGATAACCCTCACCGTCCGCATCCTTTCACCTGTCGTCATTGGGACGGGTGAAAAATGCAACACACTCGGCTTTATTACTGACGATGGGAAAGTTTTGGTGGTGGACGAGAGGAAGTTCTTTGCGGCATTGAGCGAACCACAGCGGGAGAGATTTTTGAGTTGGATTGAACCACTCGTAGGAAATTTGGCTCACATCCGCCAGCAAATTCAACGGGCAGGGAGGAATCAAGCCTTGCGACAGCAATTTGGACGACAACGAAGGGAGGCGGAAAGCAACCTGTCGCTGAAAAAGTTTTTGCGGGAAAATTTGAGGATGCTCCAACCCGCTCAATGGCTTCGCTCAGTGCAGGCGCTCCGCTACGAAGTTGCTGCCGTCACCCCGCCCAACCGTTACGAAGGTTTCACCCTTTGCCTCAAAACTCCTGACCATCGCCCTTACATCCCAGGAAGCGAACTGAAGGGAGCGATTAGGACGGCTGTGTTGGCGAAAATGTTGAACGATGATGTTAACCTTCTGCGACAATTGGCACAAAATTTGCGACCGAACATGACAAAAGGGCAAATGAACGCTCTTTGGCAAGGGAATGAATGGCTTCTCTTGCGCCGAAATCAAAACGATAGAGACGCCCACAACGACCTCTTTCGTGGCATCGCCATCAGCGACAGTGAGCCGTTGCCGACAGATGCCTTGCACATCTATGCAGCGAAGCGGCTGAACATGAGTAGTGATGTGACTGTGTTCGTTGAAGCCATCGCACCGAACAGCGAAACGAAGGTCACTTTATCCGTCGCCTGCCCTGACCGATGGCTTGATGCAATTGGTTTGACCGACAAGGCAGGTTGGCTTGATTGGGAGAAACTGGCGCAGGCACTTCATGAACACGCCAAAGCCGTGTTGGACTTCATCGCTGAAAAGTTCCCGCAGGTCAAGAAAAAGGCACAGTGGTTGAAGCAGCAAAACAAGCCACAAGCACCTTTAGTTTGCCTTGGATGGGGGCAAGGGTTTTTGAGCATAACGATGACCGAACCACTGCGACAAAAATTTCCCACAGCCTACGAAACTCTTCGGCAAGCGCTGGCACAAGCCATTGGACATTACGGACGCACTCAACCGAACAACTTCCCAAAAACGCTTTGGGTTGCCTTAGACAGAAACGGTCAACCTTCCGATTTGTTCGGCTGGGTGCAACTTGTGGCGAGGTGACTGAAAGGCGTAGTCACCGCAGCGGAAATTAGTGAGGTGAGATGGGATGCACAAGATTAGGCGGTTTCTGGCGGAAAGGGAAGTGCTAATTGGTCTGGTCATATTCGGCATTTTTGTTATGATTGCTGACCTCTTTTCAGACTTAGAATGGCATTACATTGCAGCTTCAGTGCGTGGTTTTGGACTACTTGTGTTTATCGGTTTCGCGATATTTGACATCTGGTTTCGCCTTCGTCGCCGTCCCATTGATGTGCCGTTAATGCTCACGACAGAAAAGGACAGAAGTGCTGCCCGTGCGGAATGGGGACGCTTCCTTGTGGCTTCTCGGTTAAGCCCATCGGTGAAATTGATAGAGCAGGTTTCGTCAGTTCGTGAGGAAGATTTGATTATCCGCCTTGACTATGACCCCAAAAGTTCGTCTAATCCCGATGATTGGCGTGAGGCTTGGCAAGAGTTGCTGAGGGAGTGGGAGAGGGAAGTTGACCAAAAGTTGAAAAGGGATTTGCCCGCTGACGAAAGGTTTTGCTATCACATCGTCCCTCATGTTTGGTTGCCCCTCTCCTTCGCCTTAGGCGCTTCCGTTGGGTTGAGACGACCCATCGTCCTTTATCATCGGCAGGAAGGTGGGATTTTCCAAGTGATGGATTTGAGGGAGCCTCGTCGCTTGTTCCATGAACCCGACACAGCCATTGAACCACCTAAGCGCGTGCCCGACGATTGGACGAATTTGCCCGAAGGCGGAAAACTTATCTTGCATTTGGGAATCACCGACCGTCATTCCTTCCCAGAGTTTACAGCCCATCCAGACCATCAAACGGCTGTCAGCGTGGGTCTCGTCTATCGGTTTGCTTTAGACCCGCAAAAGGATTGGCTTGGTTATGTCCAGTGGCTTTACCGTGAGACGAGAGAGTTGCTGGGAAAGTATCAACAGGTGGACTTGTGCATTGCCAGTCCATCGCCGATTGCCTTTGCTTTAGGCATGGCGTTTTCACGGACGCCAAAAGTGACAGTGTGCGATTACCAGAACGGCAAGTATGTGCCAGTTTTTTCGCTGAGCGAGATAGAGAAAAGGTTGCCCTTTGATTGAAGCCCGACGATGGGCTTGAGATGGTGGATTTTGGGAGTTAAACTTGAACTTTCCCGACCCGCCTAACGCACGAGGGGACGAGAAAAATGGCGTGAAAGTGTGGAGCGCAAAAATGTGCAGGGTGCGATAGGTCAGGGTTGTAGTTTCGGGTCAACGGTGAAAGCGAGGTGACCGAAATGCCAAAAGGGATGGTTATCACGGTGGGAGTTGGGAGGGGAATTGAGCACGCCATTGCTTTGTCCATCAGAAACTCTAACCCAGACCAGATTGTTTTCCTCGTCACCGAGCAGAGCGCAAAGACTTTGGAACGGATTGAAGAGGAAGCGAAAGGTTTAGGCATAACCTTGCCTCCTTACGAAACCGAACTCATCCGTGACGAAAACGATGCTGAATTGGCTTACGAGGCTGCCGTTTCTGCCATCCGCAAGTTAGGCGGAAAAAGCATCGCACCAAGCGAAATCACCGTTGACTACACCACAGGCAGAAAGCCAATGTCGGCAGGCGCACTTTACGCCGCCATCATGGAAGGATGCGGTGAGATCGTCTATGTGACGGGAAAGCGGGATGAAAATGGGAGAGTAATTTCTGGGACGGAACGCCTCGTGGTATTTGCGCCCACTCGCCTCCTTGCCCGCCGCTTCCTTACAGAAGCAGTCCGCTTGTTCAACGCTTGGCAATTTACCGCAGCAAAACAGTTGATTGACGAATTCCTTCAACCGTTCCCGAAGGATAGAGTGCCCGAACTTTTCCCTGACCTTGATGGCTTAGGTAAATTGTGTGCTACTTACCAAGCGTGGGACGCCTTTGACCACATCGCAGCGCAAAAAGCCTTTGACGGTGTTGACCGAAAAACGATGGAGCGTTGGTCACCTGATGGTCAAATTGCACGCAACAAAGGTTGGGTCAATAAGTTAGTGCGGAAGTTGCAATCGGATAAGCCTACTGAACGGCTATGCGAAGAATTGTTGGCTGATTTGTGGGCAAACGCTTTGAGGCGATTGGATGAAGGGCGGTTCATTGACGCTGTGGCAAGGCTTTATCGCCTTGCCGAATTGATTGCCCAATTTCGGTTGCTGCGACGGTTTGAAATTGACACAAGCGATGTGGAGATGGGCAAAGTGCCCGAAAACATGCGTGAGAAATTAGAGAACTACCGCGACGAAAGAGGGAAGGTCAAAATCCCGTTACGGGCAAGTTATGAGTTGCTGGAAGCGTTGGGAGATGAGGTTGGTAAGGCTTGGGCACAACCCAAACTGAGAGATGCCTTGAGCGCTCGCAACAACTCCATCGCAGCACACGGGCTTGAACCTGTCACAGATGAAGTCGCTTACAAGTTGAAAGAAGCCATTGAGCCGCTTCTCAATTCGGTTGTGCCCAACTTGCAACAGTGCCTTCAGGAAACCGAGTTTCCTAACTTGAGCCCATGAAATGTCCTGAAGCCTTCGGCGGGCGATGACGCAAGCCATCCCTCAGTATGCCCGCACCAAACCCAACAACTTTCCCCGCAGCCTTTGGGTTGCGACTGACCCAGCGGCAGCCTCACCGACCTTTTCGGATGGGCGAAACTGACGCCATCATGATTGACGATAGGCTTTGACCACCAAGCAATCCCCTCGCAATGTTGGGGTGACTATCAGCCACGACACGAAGCAGCCACGACAAGTGCATGGCGCAAAAATCAAAATCGCAGCCGCTGCAAAGACAAATTCGCCGCGACGGCAAAGGGGTGATGCCCGTGCGCCAGTTAACGGCACGCGATTTGGTCGGATTGAAAACGCCGACGGAGATTGCCATTAGCGCTGACGGCGCGGCGATTGCCATCGTCGCCAGCGAACCCGATTGGGAAGCGGGCGAAGTTTGGTCGCACCTTTGGCTTTGGCGGGATGGCGAACTTTGCCAATGGACTTTTGGCAAGGAACGCGTCAGTCATCCCCGCTTCTCTCCCGACGGAAAATGGTTGGCTTTTTTGGCGCAACGGGGCGAACCGAAAGATGGCACCGAACCGAAGGCGCAACTTTGGCTGATGCCGTTAAACGGGGGCGAACCCCGCCCCATCACCGATGATGACGAAGGCGTGACGGCTTTCGCTTGGCATCCCGACGGGACGGCGATTTGGGCAATCATCCCCGAACCCAAATCCGACGAACGCAAACGCGCCGAAGACGCCGACCGAAAACGCAAACGCGACTATACCTTCCACGACGACGAACTTCCCCGACGCGCTCTCTGGCGCTTCCGAGTGCCCGATGGGGATGGCGAGAAAGTGTTCGTCGGCGACGCGGGCATTTACGAAATCGCTTTTTCACCTGACGGCAATCGCTTGATCTTTGCCACGACTCAAACGGGCAAGCGGGATGATTGGCGTCGCTCCAAACTTTTCTGGCTCGCCCTTGACAGTGCGGAAAAAACGCCCATTGCCCTTTGCGATCGGGCGGGCGCGCAATTTTCGCCTCGTCTCTCGCCCGACGGAAACTTCGTCGCCTTTTTGAGTTGGCGCAACCCTGAGCGCAGTTTCTCGCATCACCGCCTCTTTGTCGCCGACTTTGAGGGCAACTGGCGCGAAATCGCCTCCCTCCCCGATTTGGAAGTGGACGAACTGCGTTGGGTGCGCAACGGCTTTTGTTGCCTGCTGCAAACGGGCGTCACCTCGCAACTTTGGCGACTGGGCGAAAGGGAAGCGATGCCCATCACCGATGCCGACTGGGTGATCACGGCGTTGGATGTCACCCCCGACGGCAAAACTTTCGCCGCCATCCGCACCGATGACCAAAATCCGCCTGATGTGTGGCTTGGGAAAGACTACGGCGAACGAGTGCGATGGACAAAGGTGAGCGATTTCAACCCGCAAGTGAAAAGTTGGCGGTTGCCGAAGGCGCACCTCGTTCAATGGCGCTCGGAGGACGGCATGGCGATTGAAGGTGTCTTGTGGCTCGCTTCGGACGAACCTCGCCCGCCTGCCCCTTGCCCCACCGTCATTTGGGTTCATGGCGGACCGAAAGGGCGGGCGATGAAGGCGTTGCTTTCGGCGACGGGTTTCCCCGCCTTTTTGGCGGCGAATGGTTACGCCGTTTTGGCGCCCAACTTTCGTGGCAGCAGCGGTTACTCGGATGCCTTTGCGACGGCGAACTTTTGTGACTTAGGTGGCGGCGATTTCCGTGACATCCTTGCGGGCGTGGAATGGTGCATTTCTCAAGGCATTGCTGACCCACATCGCATCGGGATTGCGGGCGGAAGTTACGGCGGTTACATGACCAACTGGGCGTTGGCGCATTCGGAGCGCTTCAAAGCAGGCGTTTCCCTTTTCGGCATCGCCCTGCTCTTCAGCGACTTCGGCAACAGCGACAACCCTTCGTGGGAGCCCGATTACTTGGGCGGGATGCCTTGGGAAGCCACCGACCTTTACCTGCACCGCTCGCCTTTCGTCCACGCCCATCGCATCCAAGCGCCTTTGCTCTTGCTGCACGGCGAAAGCGACCGCAACACCTTCATCAGCAACAGCCAAGAGATGTTCACGGCGCTGAAGAAGTTGGGGCGGACGGTGCAGTTCGTCCGCTATCCCCGCGAAGGGCATGGCTTCCGCGAGCCTTATCACCGCGTTGACGCTTTGGAGCGCACTTTGCGCTGGTTTGACCGATGGCTGAAGGGTGACGCCTTTGCCAGCGCCACTCCCTTGGGCGAGACGGCAGCCGATGATGAGTTGCAAGTTTGCCTGACGCAAGTCCGCTATCCTGTCAGATGGCTGAATTGCCAACCGAGCGATGGCGAAGGGTTGGCGGAAGCGACAATCACTTTGCAAGCGATGCAGGAAGGGATGCGGGTTTCGCTGGCGAAGGAAATTCGGCTGTGGGATGACGAAGGGCGAGAGCATCCACCATTGGGCATCGTGCAAGGAGAAGGCGAAAACAGTTTCGTCGTGGAAGGCGACTTGCAGGTCGCTGTGCCGAAGGAGCGCTCCCTTCCCTTGCGCCTCGCCTTCCGCTTGCCTTCCGACCGTCATCCCTGCGCCTTGCAAATTCGTTCCCTCACTTTGCGCTGCCAATCCTAAATGCGAAGGAGGTTGGGCGATGGAGCAGATAGAGAGGTTGATAGAAGAGGGCATCAATCTTGCCGATTTAGGTCGCCTTGAGGAAGCCATCGGCTGTTATGAGGAAGCCGTCAACCTCTGTCGGCAATGGGCAGAAGGGGAGGGGCGGGAAGAGTTTTTAGCGAGGGCGCTGTCAAACAAAGGCGCAGCCCTTCGGCGATTGGGTCGTCTTGAAGAATCGCTGAATTGCCTAAATGAAGCCGTCGCCCTTTATCGCCAATTGACGAAAGTGGAGGGGCGAAAGGATTTGTCGGATAAGTTGGCAGGGGCGTTGGTGAACAAAGGCAATGTGTTGGACGATTTGGGTCGCCCACACGAAGCCCTCCAGTGCTATGAGGAAGCCATCACCCTCTTTAAGCAGTCAATGGAAAGACAAGGGCGAGCGGAATTGAACGAAGGATTAGCGTTGGCACTGATGAACAAGGGCGTGACGCTGCGAGGTCTGGGTCGCCTTGAAGAATCGCTGACCTGCTTTGATGAAGCCATCACGATTTATCGGCAACTGTGGGAGCAAGGGCAAGGAGCGCCCGCATATGAATTTGCGATGACGCTGATGAACAAGGGTGAAACCCTTCGGCGATTGGGTCATCCTGAAGAAGCGCTGAGTTACTTTGATGAAGCCGTCGGAATTTTTCGGCGACTGGTGGAGAAGCATCGGGGGTTCGCAGAATGGCTGGCACGGACATTAAGGGACGAAGGCAAGGCGCTGGATGATTTGGGGCGGCTGGAAGAAGCGCTGGCATGCTACGATGAAGCCATTGCCCTCTATCGGCAATTGGTGGGGGTTGAAGGGCAAAAGGCGTTGGAGAAGGAGTTGGCGGCGACAATGATGAACAAGGGCGTCACCCTTCGGCGAGGGGGACATTGGGAAGATGCGCTCCACTGCTTTGAGGAAGCCATCGGGATTTACCGACGGTTGGTGGAAGTGGGCGGGCAAGGGGAACTATTGAGAGAGTTGGCGTCGGCGTTGGTGAACATAGGAAATGCGCTCGCCGATGCGGATCGTCCAGAGGAAGCGTTGACATGCTATGACGAAGCCATCAGGGTCTATCGGCAACTGGTGGAAGGGGAGGGGCGAGGGGAGTTGGTGAGCGATTTGGCAGGGATACTGGTGAACAAGGGCAATGCACTCGCTGATCTGGGTCGCTTTGAGGAAGCCCTCTGTTGCTTTGACGAAGCCGTCGCCATTTATCGGCAATTGGTGGGAATGAAAGGGCGGAAGGAGTTAGCGAGTTGGTTGGCGGCAGCGTTAGTCAACAAGGGTGGGGCGCTCCAAAAAGCGGAGCGTTTTGAGGAAGCCCTCCGTTGCTTTGACGAAGCCATCGCGATTTATCGGCAATTGGTGGAAAGGCAGGGGCAAAAGGAATGGACAGATAAGTTGGCAGCGGGGTTGATGAACAAGGGCGCAACCTTAGATGATCTGGGTCGCTTTGAAGAGGCGCTGCAATGTTACGACGAAGGCATCAGGTTGTGGGAGGAAATGATGGAAGCGGGTTCAACGCATGTGGCAGCCTGGCTTCTTCAAGGACTGGGCGTTCGGTTTGAACTGAAGCGACGAATGAGGGACTGGCAAGGAGCGGCGGAAGACATTTACCGAGCCCTTGCGGTCGTCCAACCTTTCCTCGGTGCAGAATCGCCCCCTGAATCAGTGGTGATGGCACTGATAGTGTTTCTCTTTCGGCTTCGCCTATTAACGCCAGAAGAGTGGGCGGAACTGGAGGCGGTGTTGGGCGAAGAGGGTTTAGGCAAGAAACTGCAGGATTGGTTTGAGCGATGGGGCAATGACCCGTAAGACAATGACCGATGCCCCATTCAACCTCCTGCCCAGCGGCGAAGAAAGCAGCCCTTCGGAGGGTGGGTTGTCACTTTGATGCCCACTTTCACACAGACCACCGAGTCAAAATGGCGTCGGAAAGAAATGCCCTTGACTTCTTTGCCTGTGTTGCGTCGCCGCCAGTTCCGCCACCAAAGGCGAAAGTTCAGCGAAAGACCCAAAAGGCATTGAGGTGCGCCTAACTACATCGGGGTGTGTCCGCAAGGCAATGGCTATCACTTCCACGAACCTTTCAGCCAGAAAGAGGGTGATGTGGTGGCAAGGCATCAGAGGGGCAAGGTTATCGGAGGCGATGAAGCAAAAGGATGGCACCGAAGAGGCTGAGCAGGTTGGCGAAGTGGCTGCCGAGGAAGGGCGGAAGGGAGCCTGCCTTCGCTAAAAGCGTCCCGATGTTCCAAGCGAAGTAGTAAAGCAAGATGAAGACGACGCTGACACCGACGGCAATGCCCCCGCCCCGACTTAATTGCAACGCCACTGGCGCCCCCAACATCGCCAACATCAAGCAACTGAGGGACAGGGCGAAACGGTTGTGCCACTCTACGAGGTAGTCGGCGATTTTTTCGCGAGGCACGCGCCAGCGTTGCAGCAAGCGGATTTGGACAGTCAAGGCAGGAAGGCTTAAGCGGTTGGGGGCAAATTGTTTGCTGTCGCCCGAAAAATTTTCGGGCGGGCGCAAGGGGACGAGGCGGGAGAGGCGGGCAAAGTGTTGGCGCATGATGGGTTTGTCAAGGGGAGCGATGCGCTGGACGAAACCGTCCCGAAACTCCACTCGGTTGCCGACCCACCGAGCCGAAGTCGCCTCCACATAGAGCCGTTCCTCCCGATCCATTCGTTCCAACAGCCAAACCCCTTCTAACTCCCCGCTTTTGGGGTTGAACCGACGGGCGCCCAAAACGATGCGGGGGTCGTTGGGTGGTTGAGCGATAAGGATTTCGCGGGAAACGCCTTCGCTGCGCTCCCGATAGCGCCAGAGCAGCGCATCGGCAGCGCCGTAGGTTGGTGGGACGACGAAAGCGTTTAGCCAAAAGGCGAAAACGCTTAGCCCCGCCGCCATCCCAGCGATGGGCAAGAGCAAACGGTAGAAACTGATGCCCGCTGAAAGCAACGCCACGATCTCCAAGTCATGGCTCATCCGCCCGATGGTCATGACGACGGCAAGGAGCGTCGCCATCGGGAGGCTGAGGGCGATGAGGTTAGGGAGCGCCAGCAGAAACCAGCGCACGGCATCGCCGACAGGGGCTTTGAGCAAAAAGAGCAACTCAATGCCTTTGCTGAACACTTCGCCGACCATCAGGAAGCCAGCAAAGACCGCCAACCCTGTCAGCCACGCGTTCGTTAACTCCCGCATCAAGTAGCGGTCTAAGATGGTCATGGTAAAAACGCCTGCCCTCACAACGCAAAACTTTCGCCCAAGTAATGGCGGCGGGCGATGGGGTCGTTGACGATTTCCTGGGGCGTCCCATGCGTGCGAATAACGCCTTCGGAGATGATGTAACTGCGGTCGGTGATTTTCAAGGTCTCACGGACATTGTGGTCGGTAACGAGGATGCCGATGCCTTTTTGCCTGAGTTGGGTGATGGCGTGTTGCAAGTCTTCCACGGCGATGGGGTCAACGCCCGTGAAGGGTTCGTCTAACAGCAAAAATTTGGGGTCGGTCGCTAAGGCGCGGGCGATTTCCACCCGCCGTCGTTCCCCACCCGACAACTCTTGCCCCCAGTTGTGGCGGAGATGGGTGAGGTTGAACTCTTCCAGCAATCGTTCGGTGATTTCTCGCTGCTGGCGGGGCGGGATGCCCCGCATCTCCAAAACCAGACGGATGTTCTCTTCCACCGTCAGTTTGCGGAAGACGGACGGCTCTTGTGGCAGGTAACTGATGCCCAAACGGGCACGGCGATACATCGGCAGGTCGGTGATGTCTTGCCCGTCAAAAAGCACCCGTCCACCATTGGGGCGGATGAAACCCGTGAGCATGTAAAAAGTCGTCGTCTTGCCCGCGCCGTTAGGACCGAGCAACCCGACGACTTCGCCTTGACGCACTTGCAGGGAAACGCCGTTGACAACCCATCGTTGACGATAGCGTTTCCTCAATTCCCGCCCTTCCAACACTAATGGCGTTTCGCTCATGGGCTCTTCACTCCCCCGAAGGGTTGGTAGGGCGACGATGCCAGCGGAGTTGGGGATGGCGCAAGTGTAACCTCTGCAAGGTCGTGTCGCCTTCCATCCCTTCCGCGACACCCGTCACCTGCTCCCCGTCCAAACGGACGGGTCCTGAGCCTGTCAGGTGCCCTTGCCGCCAATCCCAAGTCAATTGGGGCAATTGCACTTTAAGCCGTGCCAGTTTGCCGATGGCGGTAACACCGCCTTCCATCGCCATTACCTGTTCCCGAAACCGAACGAGGATTTGAGGGGCAGAAAAAACCGTGATGACCTTCCCCTTACGCTTGACTTGACAGATGCTTCCTTTCGTGACAACGACTTGCGTTTTTGGGTCGTAGCGCCCTTGACGGAATTGAAGCGTCCAAACTTCGTTGCGCTCTGGCACTTCCACGACCAGTTGCCCCTGCATCACCTGCACCTCTTCGGATGGTTTTGGTGCAGGCGGTAAGGTGGGTCGTGGCATGGCGGTCAAGGTGACGGCGATCCACCATGCTAAGGTCAGGATCATTAGCAAACCCGCAACGCCCAGCAAAGGCAACCATGCCTGACGCAAAGGCAAGTCACCTGTCCTTAAGGCACGAGGCATCAGCGTCATTCCCGTCCCCACTGTTGCGCCATCCTTCTCGGTCGTTATAATTGTGCGTCGGCAAAAAGGCTGGGGCGTGGTGCAGTCGGTAGCACGCGGGACTCTGGATCCCGAGGTCCCTGGTTCGAAGCCAGGCGCCCCAGCCATGCCAGTTTCCTTCCGAGGTTGGTCAACGGGCTTGTTCATCTTGGGCATTGACCTTCCTCTCCTCCCACGGAGATTCCGTTGGCTGCCGCAAATAAACTACTCGTCCCCGACTCCCCTCAACCTGAGGGCGAAAAGTTTTGACCAGAAGGTGGAGGGTTTTCAGTGGAACTGCCTGCGGGAGCGTGTTAAAATCCCAAGCGACACCGCTGACTTGACGGCCCCGTCGTCTAGCCCGGTCAGGACGCTGGCCTCTCAAGCCAGAGGTCGCGGGTTCAAATCCCGCCGGGGCCACCATTGTCCTGCCTTTCTGCTTCTCGTCCGTCCGCCTCGTTTTGCCCTCGCTGTTTTCATCCGATGCCTTCAACCGTCTCCTGTCCATCCACCCGATAAACTCAACCTTGCCTTTCCCTCATGTGTCGGCGCTCCAACTCATTTGATAGCGCTACACTTTTGACCGAGACGGATGGGCGAGGTGATGGTTGTGCGATGGGTTGCGATACTGTTGACGCTGATGACAGGAGGGATCGCGATGGCTGGGTTGAGAGTGACGAGTTTGAGGTGCGAGTATCGTGTCAACCCGTTGGGCATCGATGTGCCCCAACCTCGGCTTAGTTGGGTCGTGGAAGCGACAAACCCAGACGAGCGAGGGCAGCGCCAAACCGCTTATCAAATCCTCGTCGCCTCGTCCCGCGAAAACCTTGACAAAGATATCGGTGACCTTTGGGACACGGGCAAAGTGAACTCCGACGAGACGCTCGTCGTTTACGCGG